>Ga0213869_10000018_pt1 | contig 150323 bp, 183 predicted proteins | sample PICome_10_FD_160083 | JGI IMG/M metagenome (GOLD analysis project Ga0213869, IMG submission 160083) | Coastal seawater microbial communities near Pivers Island, North Carolina, United States - PICO132 | ecosystem: Environmental > Aquatic > Marine > Coastal | place: USA: North Carolina... | reverse complement strand
CAAAGGAAAAAAAAACATTAAAGATTAAAGATCTTCTTTCAGACAAAAAAGTCAATATATATAAAAAAATTGTGTATAAAAATAAAAAAAAATATTATAATTCTATAGAATTATATACAATGATTGTTGAAAACAGTGAGTTGATTTTAGATTATAAACTTAATTTAATAAAATATGATATCATATCTATCTATATTTGTAAAGAGCTTTGCAATTATTTAAATAATTTAAATAGTGAAGTTTATGATTATAGTATTTATGACATAGAAAATAAAATAAATTATAAAATTGTAAAAAATTTCAATTCTGTATATAATAAAATAAAAGAGATAGAATTATTACCACCTTTACTACCTATAAGGATGTAAATGTTTAAGACAGAAGAAGAAAAGTATAAAAACATTTTAGCTTTAATGCTTGAAATAGGTGAGTATTATAAAGAGGAAAACTGGCTTTTTGTTAAAAAGTATGTCTTAAGATACTCAAGCCCAGAAGTTAGAACACTTTTTTCAACTAGACATCATTATACAAAAAAGCATTCATTAAACAATAATGAAAAAAAATTAATAGAAGATTATTATAAAGAAACAAATATAAGACTTAAGTTAGAAGAAAAATACAAACATTATGAAAGCGATAAAAATGATAGATAAGTGGATTCCAGAAATTTTTTACGAAGAGGACGGAGAAGGTTTAACTAGAGGTTTACCTTTTGTAAAAGTTCCAGAAGACAAACTAATGCCTTCTGCACTTTTTATGTGTGAAATTAGAGATATTAAAGAAGAAGTTGAGCAAGAAGTAGACTTAACTGTTCATATGTATGCGAATATGTCTGTTTTAAAAGAAAGACTTACTATTGAAACATATAATAAAATTAGAAGCGTTGGTTTAGGCTTAGAAGATATAGAAGAAAGTAAAGAAAAAGCTAAACAAACAACAACAAATTCAAATAATAACTTAACATAAAGGAGGTTGATATGTATAGTGTTGGTCAAGTACTATATACAATCTTAGAAAAAAAACATAAAGTGCTACCAGTTAAAGTTGTAGAGCAAGTTGTTACTAAAACTTTAGAAGGTGAAACTATAAAATATACATTAGAACTTCCAAACAGTAAAAAAACAAACATTAGCATTGAAAAGTTAGATAATATATATGAGTCTATTAAAGAAGTGAAAAGCAAGCTAACAGAAAATGCAAATAGCGCAATTTCAAGTATGATTTATACGTCTGAAGTCTTAGAGGAAAAGTTTTTCAAAGCAAAAGAAACAATTAATGTCTTGACAGACAACAAAGTGTTAGAAGAAGATATTATAAAAGTAGACTTAGGTGACGGTCAAATTGGTAAAATTGATATTAATAACATTAATCCTTTAAACATGGAAAAAAAAACATGAAAATTCTATTACTTGATGGATATAATCTATTTTATAGAGCAAGATACTCTGGTATGAATAAAGGTGATTATTCAACTATATTTAATTTTTTTAGAAGCTTAAGACCACTAATTGAAAAAATGAGTCCTGATATTGCTTACTTAGTACTTGAGGGTAGACCTAAGAAAAGACTAGAGATGTCTCCTGATTATAAAGGTCAAAGAAAATATAGCGATGATGATAACTTCAACTTTCAGAGAAATGAAATAATAAATATATTAAATGAATTTTTTCCAGTTATTCTAGTTAAACATAAAGACTATGAATGTGATGATGTTATTGGATATTTAGCAAACAAGCATAATAAAGTCAACGATGAAGTAACAATAATATCTTCAGACACAGACTTTATACAATGTATTGATAAAAATATAAAATTGTACAATCCAGTTAGAAAGATGTATCTTGAAAAAGCTGAATATGATTATGTACTCTGGAAAGCTTTAAAAGGTGACGACTCAGACAACATAAAAGGGTTTTCAGGAATAGGTGATAAAAAAGCTAAAAAAATGTGTTTAGATAACAATTTACTAGACAATTTCTTATTAACAGAAGGTTATAGAGAAAAGCTTGATCACAATATTGAGATGATAAGACTTCATGATTTAAAAAGTGAAGTAGAAAATATAACTTACTTTAATGAAACAAAGAAAAGCAAGTGGAACGATTTAAAGCGAATATTTGAAAATTATAATTTTAGTTCCATGACTGATAAAGAAAAGTCATGGAACAAATTTACAAAAACATTTGATAATTTATGGGAGAATATTAATGTCAATTGAAAAAGTATTAGATAGCAATATGCTAAAAAACATGAGAGATAGAAATGTTATTTCTGAACAAGAAGTAGTTGTTCAAGTAGGTGATTTATTTTTTGCAAAAAACATTATTTCAAATGAGAAAAGAATGATATCTATTAAAATAGATCAAAGTAATCAAATCAACGAAACTAAGAGTGAAAAACAATTATTGAAAGGTTAGTATGTCTGATACTATTTATTTTAACAGCTTAGCGCAAGGTTTACTTAAAAGTGGCGTTAAGCAATTATGTGATGCAGTTTCAATTACAATGGGACCTAAAGGTAAATTAGTGCTTATTGAGAAACATAACGAACCGCCTCATTTGACAAAAGATGGCGCAACTGTTGCAAAACATATAAATTTGCCTGATAGAGTAGAAGCGCTAGGGGCAAATCTTTTAAAGCAAGCAAGCGAAAATACTGCATCTGTTGCGGGTGATGGAAGTACAACTTCTACAGTATTAGCTAAAGAAATATACTTTAAATCTTCTCAAGCATTACAAACAGGAATAGGCTCACCTTCAGAGTTTACAACAATACTTTCAGATAAAGTTGAAGATCTTGTAAAATTTCTTGAGTCTAAAGCAAAAAATGTTTCATCTAACGATGAGATTAAACAGGTTGCTTGTATATCTGCTAATGGTGATGAATATATTGGTGACTTAATTGCAAATGCAATGTCTGAAGTTGGTTCTTCTGGTTTAGTAACAGTTGAAAAATCAAAGACAACAAACACAGAATTAAATCTAGTTAGAGGTATCAAGCTATCTAGAGGATATGTTTCTCCATACTTTATCAATGACAATGAAAAGTCTAAAGTTTCATTAGAGGATCCTCTAGTTTTAATGATGTCTTGTAAATTAAAATCCTTAACAGACATTTTACCAATACTTGAAAAAGCACATCAGTCTAAAAAGCCTTTGTTTATAATTGCTAATGACTATGATCAAGAAGCAATTCAAGCTTTAATAGCTAACGTTTCAAAAGGTCTTTTAGAGATATGCGCAATCAGGGCACCTTTTTATGGTGAAAAAAGAAACATGATTTTAAATGATTTATCAAAGGCATTAGGAACAAAAGTTTTCAATGATATTGATGAAGAAGAAATTAACAATTTAGTGCTATCAGATTTAGGAAGCTGTAAAAAAATAGAAACAACTCATGATACTACTCTATTTGTTGAGTGTTCTTCTTGTCAAGACTCTAAAGATATCTCAAGTTCTATAGAGAAAAAGCTTGAAGATAAAAATCTCTCTAAGGAAGAAGAGGCATTTTTAAAGCAAAGGCTAATTATCAATAAAGGTGTTGTTGCTGTTTTATCGATAGGCGCAAACACTGAGTCTGAATTGCTTGAGCTTGTTGACAGAATAGATGACGCTTTGCATGCCACTAAAGCTGCTATTGAAAGTGGATTTCTTCCGGGTGGCGGAATTGCTTTAGCAAAAGCTGGGATTAAATTCTTAAAAGATGCCACTAACGAAGAATCACTCCTTGAAAAGACAGTTATAAAAGTATTAGCAGATGCTTGCATGTCTCCATTAAAAACAATTCTTAAAAATGCTGATCAACCTGTTGATTACATTTTCGAGATGATTAAAGAAAGTCATGATTGGAATAGAGGCTTTAATGTAAGAACAGAAGAATATGTTGATATGATTGATGTAGGTATTATAGACCCGCTTAAAGTTACAACTACAGCAATAAAGAATGCTGCGAGTGTTGCAAACAGTTTATTGTCTGTAGGTTGTATAGTATTAAATAATCAAAGCTACTCAAACGACGTACAATTAGTACAATTATCAGATGATATGTATTAATATACACATTAGGAGATATATGAAACCTGTATTTGAACACTTACAAGAAGCATACACGAAAAAAGAAAGTGAAGAAAGACCTTTTATTCAATTAGAAATTCCGGAGTATACTAAATACTTCAATCAAAAAGTGGAAGCTAAAGAAGAAAAAGAGTCAATACGTGTAATAATAATTGACTTATGAATATAATAAAGTTAAACAAAGAAGGAGCATCATATGACTTCACTGAGCAGATCTTTTATAGATATTATAAAAAAAAATCCTCTACTTACAAAAGAACAAGAAGTTAAACTTTCTAAAGAAGCTAAAAAAGGAAATTCGCTAGCAAGAAAAAAACTGATTGAGTCTAATTATAGACTTGTTATATCTATTGCAAAAAAGTATCATAGAAATAATTTTGATTTTAATGATTTAGTTCAGGAAAGCAGCACTGGGCTTATAAAAGCTGTAGATAGATTTGATCCTGAACTAGGTTATAAGTTTAGTACTTACGCAACTTGGTGGATTAAAGAAGCAATCATAAAGTTTATAAACGAAAACGAAACTAGTATTAAAGTCCCAACTCATTCTAGAATTCTAAATAACAATATAAAAAGCTATATAAAATCTTGTGAGTCTAATAAAGGTTATACGCCCTCTTTAGAAGAAATATCTAAAGAAACTGGCGAAAACCTAAAAAAGATAAAGTACACACTTAAAGCGAATAAATCTTTGTTTTATCTAGATAACAATGAAGAAAAAGAAGACAAAAAGTCATTAATAAATAAAATAGAAGATAACAGTGTTTTTATTAATCCTGAAAAAAATCTAGAAAACAAAGAACTTATAAGTATTATCAAAAACAGCTTGAAGCTTTTATCTTCAAAGGAAGAGAAAATAATAAGACTTAGATTTGGAATAGAAGAAAGCGAAACTGATATAAATTGTTTTCCAATGACAGAAGAAATGTGGAGTAGAATAAATGAAGAAGTACGTATCAGTAAGTAATACAGAAGGCAAGAGTTATAGCGATGTTGCAAAAATAATGACTGAAAGTGGACACAAAATGAATCACTCTTCAGTTAGAAATCATATTACTAGAGGCTTTATGAAAATAGTAAAAAACATTTCTAGGGAATATGGCTTAAAATACAATGATGCTAAAATAAAAGAAATAGCACAGTCTGAAGAACTTCAAAGTTCTATAATAAATATAATGAAAAGAGGATAAAAATGAAGTCTTATATTAGTTACAATCTTTTTAGAAATAGAACGAAATTTAAACCATTAAGTTTGTTTATTAATAATAATGATTTATCTTACGAAGAATTTAAATCATACTTTAATAGTAGAGATATTGAATCTCCTGATGTTTCGTACTATAGTAGAGTAAAAGACAAGTTTCTAGAAATAAATAAAAAAACTGCAAACGTTGATGATATTATAGAAAAAGAAGAGTATGTTTCTATTGATAAAAATATTGTTAAAAAACAAAAAAAGTCTATATCAAAGTCTAAAAAAGCTTTAAAAAACAAAGTTAAAAAAAATGAAAATAATTAGTTGGTTTGGTTTATATCCCGTAGAACAAATCAAAAAGCTTTATAAGAAAAAAATTAAAGTTGAAAAAACTCACATGTCAACTAAGTCTAATAATAATGGAGATAACTATAACTTTTCTAATAGTAACAAAGATAAAGATGAAATTGAATCAAAAGATAAGAACTAGATTTGCGTTTTAATACATATTTAATGTAATAGAAACGTGAGTATTAAAATGAAAAAAGCAGCAAGAATAAATTTTGCAATTCAAAAATGTTTATTTATGTCAAAACTTAATCAAGAAGAAATTAATCTTCTATGTAGTTTAAGTACAAAAGATCTTTTTAAATTTAGACCTCCTAACGCTGAGTATGAAGATTTAGAATTTGTTAAAAAATGGTGTGACATTTCACAAAGAACAATAAATGAAAGTATAAATCTAGACTATGGACATCACAAGTCTGATGCAAGAGAAGGACTTATGGCTAAAAGAGCTATGTTAACTATGGCTAAAGACTTATACATGTTATATTGCTCGCTTAATGACGGCGATGACTTACCAGAATGGTGTCACTATAAATTAGCAACATCTAGAAAAGATCTTGGTGATGTTGCTGATTATATAACTTCTAAAATAACAAAATTATGTTTAGATAAAAACATGTCTAAATCTGAATTGAGACTTGAAGCAAGAGAAATAATGAAAAAGAGTGTTTTAGAAGAAGGCTTTTTTGATTCTTTTAAAAATAAAAAAAAAAGGTCTTTTAAATCAAACCTATACAAAGACTCAGCAGGAAATAGCTTAACAAACAAAAAAGATATATTTGATAATGAAAACCCTGTATACAATATTATAAAGTCTTGTTATAAACTTTCAAGTATGTATGAAAAAAGTTTGAAAGAAATTTATAACTATTATTTTTTAAGCGCTGAAGATGCTAGAGCTGTTCAAAGTAGAATAAAGTTTTTCTCAACAATATCGAATACAGTTACAGAAAATGAAGAGTATGGTATTAAAAAGTGTATAAAACTACTAAATACTGTTGAGGCATTAATGAAGAATTCAGTTAAAAAGAAAAATGTACTAGACACTAGAAAGAAAAAGAAAAAAAATTATAAAAATCTTTGGGGAATGTTAGAGTCAAATAGAAACAAAGAAGTTCTTAATGCAATATCTGACATAACTTTTTACATGGGTGATATAAATACAATACTTAACAATAGCAATACAAAAATAAGTAATACAAGTAGATCTGCTCTAAAAGCGTACTGTGAGCATATTACAATGAAAGCAAGCACAGTTAATGAAGTTCTTGAGTCAATAGTAGAAATAAAAAATAATTTAGTTGAACTCTATAAAGTATTGCAAGGAATATCAGCAGCAAGAGAAAAAATAGATACAGATAACAAATACAAAGATATCTCTAGGCTAGAAAACTTTTTCAAATAAAAGAAAGGAAAAAAGTGATTAAATTATATACATTCATACTTATAATTGTTTTATCGTCATGCAGCAGTGATAATGCTTTTATGCCAAAAAACTTCCAGCTATCTAAAGACAACATTACTTCTGGTGAAACACTTGTAATATCTTATAATAAAAACTCTAATTTCAATAGAGTAAAAACCTATTTAGTTGATAGCGAAGAAGATATTATAGATTCTTATGGTATTCAAGAAAATACAGGCACGTTTATAATAAATAGATTTCTCAATAATGAAATAAAAAGTATAAACAATAATCACTTTATAAAAATGATTTTCGAAACTGAAATTGATTTTATGTCATATACATTTCCTATTAACATTAATAATTCTTTAATTATTAAAAGTTTATGTAGCGCTATAGACTGTGATATTTTAAGTGGTAATATTATTGAAGAAGTACCCAATACTTTAAAAGTTCATGTTGCAGGAATAAGAGCAATAAAATATACATATTACATTTCAATCTTAAACAATGTATACTCAATCGTTCATGAATATGACTTGCCTATAAACTCTGATGTGCTTGAAAATATAGTCATGAATAAAGTTCCAAAAGAATTATCTTCTTATGTTATAGCTATTAGAGTTGTAGCAGAAGATATTAATGGTGAATTTGTAGAATCTGCAATACCTATAAGAGTTGTTAGACCTTTGGAAGTAAAACACTACGGCAAACATGAGCTTGCTGAAGTTTACGAACCTGTTCCTGTTAGTGGTTGTATAATTGGATCATTAGGAAACAATGTAAATTATTCAGAGTCATCAACAGAAACACGCCAGAGCTCTTTAAATATTGTTATAAGCAAGTCATGGTCTGATAGCAATTCTAAAAATGTCAATGTTAGTGAGGCTGAAGGTCTTTCAATAGGAGAAACTCAATCAGTAGTAAATTCATCTTCTTTATCTTTATCAGAAACAAATTCTGAAAATGAAACATATAGTAATTCTACTTCTGATCATGAAAGTATAAATTTTTCATCTACAGATGGAGAGAACTGGTCTTGGAGTTTAAATGAATCAAATACACAAGGAAATTCTACTTCAAATAGTAATGGAAATACAATAGGAGGCAATGCATCAGTTTCAGTTGGCGCAAGCGGTGAAGGTTCCTTGCCTTTTCTTGCAAAAGTAAGTGGTAGCGTAGAAACAACTGTTGGTGTAAGTGGCAGCAATACAAACATAGAAACAAATGCAGAATCAAACTCTCAAACAAACGGTAGGGTTTATACAACTAGTGGCGTTAGAAATGAATCTGCATCATTCGGAACAGCTCAGAACGTAACAAATTCATCATCGCTATCAGGAAGTTATGCTGTTTCAAGATCTAATTCTAATTCTTTATCACAAGGCAACACAGACTCTTCAACTCGTGTATGGAATATGTCTAATAGTATTAATAGTGGTAAAGTTGTAACTATAGGCGATTCAGAAAGTATTAGTCAAACAATTGTTGAATCAACTTCTAGCACAACAACTTTTAGTTATAGTGGGTTTATACCTAGAGGAAGAAGTGGTCTTTTCTATAGACAAACAAGTAGATGGACAAAATTATCTGAGATTATATCTTATGATATTAATGGAATATCATATCATGCAGGATATATAACTATGAATACTTGGTCTTGGGCGCCTGAACTTGCTTTAGGCAACTCTTGCAAAGAAGTTCCTCAACCAAAAATGGAGCCTGCAACATGCTATATACCACCATGTGGTGAGTAAAACAATAAGGTAATAAATAATATGAATACAAGTCTTAAAGAATCACTTTCCTCAAGTGATGGATCTGAACAATCAAAAATAACAAAGTTACTACTTCATTCAAAAAGATCTATTAAATCTATTACTAACATCTTAGCAGACACCGGCTATTTACCTATTGGAGAAGGCAGCTTTAGAAAGGTTTATTCTAAAAGCAATGTTAACTTTGTGATTAAAGTTGCTAAAAAGCAGTCCGGAATTACATCAAATAGCAAAGAAATAGCTGTATCACATCCTAGTACTAAAAGCTCTGGAGTTAAAAATATTATTCCTCAACTTTATGAGTATGATCGACGATATGATCCTTTATGGGTAATATGTGAAAAAGTAAAACCAATAAAATTAGCAAAATATGAAGAAATAATAAAGGTTTTCCCTACTTTTTCAAAAGCTTTTGAAAATGATTTTTGGTTTAAAAAGACTAATGACAATGATAAGAAAAATAAATTAATTAATGTAATAGAAGATATATATCTTTATATTGTTAAAAATAACGTTACTAATAAATCTAAAATAGTAGAAGAAATATTAAAAAGCTTCACAGCTCCAAGAGACGCTGCGAAAAAAATCATTAAGTCTGGAAATTTTCCAGATATTGATCATTTATTAGATTCAACTTCATATGATTATACTATAGACTTAGCTTCAAGAAACTTAGGAATTAGAAACTCAGGAAATCCTTCCCCAGAAGACTTTGTGATATTAGATTTTGACACTCAATGGCAACGTCTTAATTTTAATGAAAGTATTAAAAAAAATATTTATTTAAAGCTACTAAAAGAGTTTCATGATAAAGAAACTGATATATCAGACAAACTTAAAGAAGCCGAAGAAAACCCAAAAAGCTGGATTGTATATAACGACCTTTATGATGTATTGAAAAAAGAAGGCTATGATATAATAGGATCAGGAATTTCAAGAGTTGTTTTTTCAAAAATCGATGTTCCTTTTGTAATAAAGTTAGCTTCATATCCAGACTCAGGAATTTCTGCTAATAAATCTGAAATTAAATTTTCTACCAAAGAAGGCGCTAGTAATCAAGTTTCTAGCATTCTTCCAGAATTATATTCTTATTCTAAAAGTAAGAACCCATGGTGGATAATATGTGAAAAAGTAATACCTATAGAAAAATCTTCGATAGAAAATTTAATTAAAGCTTTCCCGACTTTGTATTATTTTGCAAAACAAAAAACGCTTAGTGACGGAAGTATTGTTGAAAGAGATTTAACAAAAAATGATTTTTTAAGTTTAATAAATAATGTATTTTATAACATAGCAAAAAAAACTAACGTAAATACAAATATAGCGCTTACTATAATAAAAAAACAGTGTAAGATAATGTATTCTGAAGATTATGATTTGATAAAAATAAGAGATATTCTTCCTTTAAAAGATATAAGAAGGTTTATAGAGTCAACAAGTTATGATTATACAATGGACTTACATCTTGGAAATCTAGGGATAAGAAATGAAAGAGATATAAATCCAAATAGCTTCTTTATACTAGACTTTGATCCTAAAATTGGAGGATCAAAAAAACAAATTAGGCATACATTCGATAGTAATCCAGATCATCCAAATCATCCTGATAGTTATGCAAAGTTTATAAGAAATGCAAGAGATCTTAACCCGCCGAATGAGCCGGATTGGTCTGCTATAATGTCTGCAGAAGTTAATGCAAGTAACGAGAGTGTAGCAGAAGTTGTTTATAAGAGGTTGATGATTGAATCATCAAAGCAGAAGAGAAAGTATAGCGGAAGTCATCCTGATGAAAAGTATAGGTATGGTTGGCCAGAATTTGATGATGCATGGTTTGATGCTGATGGTAAAACTACATGGGATGAAGATCGTGAATGGACAAAACAATATCTAAAGTCTATTGGTCTTCTCTAAATAAATCATGATAAACTTCTCTCAATAACTTATCTCTTCCCCTGTCAAAACTATTTTTATCTAAACTTTTATTCTCATGTTCATGTATTTTATTTATTGCATATTTTTTTAAGGCTACATTTTTTACTTGAGATTGTTTTATTTTATTTGTTATCTTGTCTTTATTTGTGCCATTTATGTATTTTTCTATAACATAAGCTATATTCTTTTTTTGAAGATCTGTTTCTTCCCTATTATTTGATACGATATCTGCTATTTTTAATGCTGCATAATCATCTTTGGCATTACTAATCATATTTTGTGAATTAGTATCATTTTCACCTTGTAATAGAACTTTTGCTAATTTAAGAATTAAATCATAATGTTTAGCAACACTGCTGATATCTTGTTCTTCATAACTGTCTTTTAAATTAATAAAGTTGTTTATAATTTTTATTTTATCTTCTAACGTTACACTTGACCATCCTTCATAATTTATATGTTTTTTCAACATTCGGTTAATCTTACTATAATTATCTTTTTTAGCGAATTTAATTTTATTAAGCTTACTTAATAAATCTTCATAATGAAGTTGCGCTTTACTTATTTTTTCTAATAAATCATTAGAAGAAAAATACTCAAAATCTTTTTCAACATACTCTACATCTTTTATTACGAATTCGCTTTTATCTGTACTTTTTTTGCAATAGTTGTTTATCAATTTATAGTTTTGCAAAAATTTATCTTCATTTCTACCTCTTCTGTGTACAGTTTTCATCACTGCATTGTGTCCACCCTGCTCATTAAAATATGACTGGTATATGCAATTAAAACTATTTATTTCTATTTTGTTTTTTGTAATATTATAAGCAATATTTATATTACCAATATTAAAGTCAGGATATTTTTTCTTGTCTTTACTCGGCTCAATTATTTTGTTTATTTGTTTATTTACTTTGTCTTTACTTTTTGATATTTCGTATTGATTAAATTCTGTTGTTTTATAAGAACTTTTTACATCTAACATCGCAATTAATTTATTTTCATGTTTTACAATTAAATCTACGGGTCTTTCTTTTAGACTACCAGCAAATTGAAATTTAAATTCTATATTATTTTTAATACTTTCATCTACTAAACTATTAATTTCTTTTACTAATTTTTCTTTATTAAATTTGTGATTATACAAGTAAAGTAATTTATTATTTATAAATGCTGTATTGTTTTCTAAAAAATAATCTTCTAAATCATTAATAGCATCAGAATATATTACACACAAAATTGATACGATATATTTTACATTAGCAGCGTTACACGAATAATCTATAAACTCGCTATCTGGTTTTGCTTTAAAACTTGTTGCTATTGCAAGTTCAAAAAAAGCTTCTAATAAAAAACCAAAACTACTCTCTATTTGATAATCAGGTGGTACTTTTTTAATTGAATCGACTTTAATTTTATAATTGTTGTCTATTAATTTTTTTTCTATACATTCTTTTAAAAACAATACAGCAAATTCTTTTGTCAATGTTTTTGATTCTGTTAGTCTATTTATATTTTTTAAACTATAGTCTAAACTTGCTGCTAATGAAATTTGTGATCTTTGATTATAAATATCTTCATTATACAGTCTATTTATTATGTTTTGTACAAGTTGTTTATTACCAAAGTAAAATTCATTTAAGCAAGCTATAATACCTATTTGTACAGTATTTAAATCAAAAGTTCCAAAATTAGGTAATGTTATAGTTTTAATTTGTAAAGTATCTAGTAATTGTATTTCTTCATTTAAACTTTTTATACTTTTTAAATCGACATTTTTATCATTAAATGTTGACTTAAACTCATAAATTTTTTTTAAGCTATAACTCATTTTCTTTTTCCTCCGAAGTATTCTTTAGCAAGGCCTTCAGTTATCATTTGTTTATTATAACTATTTTCTTCACAAATGTTTTCTTCTTCTAAAGACCATATATGACCAAGCCATCTACCAAACTTTCCCTTCTCTTTAGTATGTAATAAAACTTTCTTTCCAAGTATTCTCTCTCTTAACCAATCTCTAACTTCATAACCCCTAGCTTTTTCTTCCAAATCCCTAGTCCTAATTTCAGGTGTATCAATACCTATTAATCTAACTTTGATATCTGTCATAGTAACATGAAACCCTAATGAAATATCAACTGTAATTGTATCGCCATCATAAACGTCTTTTACATATGCTCTATATTTATATAATTTATCTTTATTGTTCATACTCAGTAATTTCCTTAGTTTCGATATTATGTCTAATAAACTTACATCCAAGATACTATATTTTTATCTTTCTTTGTAATATTTATAATTATTAAGAATTGGATTAATTTTAAATGAAAATCAACATTTTAAAAGAATATATAGAAATTGTACTTAAAGAAGAGACTGAAATTATACCAGAAGACTCAAAAAGTATAACTGTAAAAGATGCAAAAAATCTCTTGGTATTTTTAAGTATACCTGAAAAAGATCTTGATGAAAAGCTTAATGACAAGTCTTTTTTAAAGAAAATTGGCTTAGGGGCAATAAAAGTAATGGCATCAGGATTAGGCGCAGGAATTGTTATTGACTCAGCGATAGAAATCGCTGATATTGTAAAAGATACAGAAAAGTTTAAAAGTGGAATTAAAAAATTTAAATCAAAGTTTGGATTAAAAAGTAAAGATACAAGTTTAAAGACTCTAGCTAGTGTATATGGATTACCAGATGAAGTAAAAAAGTTAGTTGATGATAAAATAGAAATAAGCTTTTTAAAGTGGCTTGTTAAAGAAATAAATTCTATGAATGACAATGAAGAAATAAACTTTTTAGAAGAATTTCAAAAGTATACAAGAGATATAAATCAAGAAACTAAAGGATATAGCGTAACATAATAATTAAATAAAAGTTTTATAAATTTGATCCTTTTATTATATAATATTAATATAAACAACTAATATTAAAAGGAATAATAATGAACAATAACAACAAAGTATTAAGCTTTGATGATATTCTTCTTGTACCTCAATATTCTGACATTCGTTCTAGATCAGAAATTGATACATCTGTAAAATTAAAAAAGAATAATATAGAAATAAATCTAGATATACCTATAATTTCAAGTCCTATGTCTACTGTAACTGAAGCATATATGTGTAATGCAATTAATTCACTGGGTGGAATGGGAATCATTCATAGATATAATACAATAACATTTCAAAAGAAGCTTGTTTCTTATATCTATAATAATAATTTAAAATCTGCTGCAGTAGGTGTAACAGGAGATTTTAAAGAAAGATTAAGTGAATTAGTAAGTGAAGGATTATCTATTGTTTGCATTGATGTTGCTCATGGTGATCACATCTTAGTGAAAGAAGCAATAGAATATATAAACAATAAGTATCCAAATCTTTTTATAATTGCTGGTAATGTTGCAACAGCTTCTTCATATGAAAGACTATCTGAATGGGGAGCTGATGCTGTAAGAGCTAGTGTAGGTAGCGGTAGTATTTGTACAACAAGAATTCAAACAGGACATGGAATACCAACGCTTCAGGCAATTATAGATTGTAGTAATAAAAGAAAAGAGCTTTTATTAGAAAATAAAAAAGCAGCTTACATAATAGCAGATGGTGGTATTAAAAATAGTGGTGATATTGTTAAATCACTAGCACTAGGCGCTGATATTGTTATGTTAGGTTCTATGATTAGTGGGACAAAAGAAACTCCAGGTAAAATAATATCAATTGATGGAAAGAAAATGAAGAAATATTCAGGTATGGCTTCTAAATCTGCACAAAAAGTATGGAGAGGATCTTACTCTTCAATTGAAGGAGTAAGCACTCAAGTTCCTTATAAAGGTACAATAAGTAAAGTAGTTAATGAAATAATGTCAAATGTTAGAAGTGGAATGTCATATAGCGGCGCAAGAAGTCTATGCGAGCTAAGAGAAGCGCAATTTGTTTTGCAGACTCAAAATGCTCATTCTGAAGGTCAACCACACATTTTTAGGAAGTAGGATTATGCCAGTTAAATTAGTATTAGGTCTCCAACATGGAGATGAAGGTAAAGGTCGTATTGTTGACGATTTATGTCAAACATGGGCAAATGTAATTGTAAGATTTCAAGGCGGTGGTAATGCAGGTCATACTGTATACGATGAAAGAGGAAAAAAATTTGTAACACACATTTTGCCTGTAGGTGTACTTAATGAAGACAAGATATCAATAATATCAAAAGGTTGCGTAGTAAATGTTGTTGATTTATACGAAGAGATAAAATTACTTAATGTTTCAAAGAAAAGACTCACGCTTTCATCTCTGTGTCCAGTTATAGAACCAGTACATATTTTAATAGACAGATCAAAGTATCAGAGTAAGATTGGTACAACTGCAAAAGGAATAGGACCCGCATACTCTTCATATTACGCAAGAGACTCTTTGCTTATTAGAGATGTAATTAAAAACCCTAAAGTTTGTTATAATGAAATTGAAAATAGATTTTTTAAATTCACTTCTGAAACACGACTTTTTAATAAAAGTCCGATAGTTTATAAAGAAATATACACTTACTTTAGGTACTATTTAGACAACTTTTATGAATCAATAAACTTTTTAAAAGATTACGTAAGTTATGATGACAATTTAATACAGAATCTTTACTCGCAAAATAAAAATATCCTATTAGAAGGAGCACAAGGCACTGGCTTAGATATAACATCAACTAATTATCCTAATGTAACTTCATCATCACCGTCAGTAGGGGGAGCGATGATATCAACAGGACTCAATCATAATCAGATAAATGAAGTAATAGGTGTAATCAAAGCTTACAAGACAAAAGTAGGAGCAGGAAAATTTGAGTCTAGATGTAATGATGAAGATGAAAAAGTATTAGCGTTTCATGGAAAAGAATTTGGTGCAACAACAGGCAGACCGAGAAAGTGTGGCTGGCTCGACCTTGATGAAGTTAATGAATCGATAAGAAGAAATGGTGTTACTCATATTTGCTTAACAAAAACAGACGTCTTTACAAACATAGCTAAACCTTACGTATACGCTGATAATGGCTTATATGAAATATCTAAGATAGACGACGTTTCATTAGATGATAAATCATTTGTAAACCTACTTAAGATAATTAAATTTAAAACTGGGATCAAAAATATAACTTATACAACAGGCCCAAATAGAGGACAAATAAAGTGGGAAGTAAAAATTTAAAAGGTAAATTAGCATATGCACGCTATGCTCAAGAGTATGTCTTGATATTAGACAAAATTGGAGCACATGATTATTATAAAGTTCTCATGAAAAAAAACATAGCAATAATTTCAAAGAAAAATTTAAAAGTAATAGGATGAATAATGATACCTCGCTATAAAGTAAAAGAAATAAACAATATATGGTCAACAAAAAACAAGCTTGATACTTGGCTCAAAGTAGAATTAGCACATTTATCTTCGCTTGTCGGGAACATTACAGAAAAAACAATATCTGAAGAAGAGTTTTTAACAATCAAAGAAAACGTTAAAATAGATGTTGATAGATGGAAAGAAATAGAGACAGAAACTAGACACGATCTACAAGCTTTTGTTCAAATGTTGGAAGAATCAATTCCTGATAATAGTGGTAGATGGCTACATTATGGATTAACATCTTCAGACGTTCTTGATACATCTTTAAGTTTAATGTGTGTAGAGAGTTTAAAAGAAATAAACAATTACTTTAATATACTTTTGTACAATACAACAAGACTTTTAAAGTCAAAACATGCAGACTCAAACATTCTAGCTAGAACACACGGCAAGTCTGCTGAAATTCAGACTTATGAAAATATATTTAGTAGATGGATATTTCAGCTAAGAAGAGCTTATGATGAAATAACAAGAGTAAAATCAACAATTTCGCATGGAAAACTATCAGGTCCGTCAGGAAATTATACAACTAATACAAAACAAAACGAATTTAATGCATTACAATCATTAGGACTAAAGCCTATAAGATCATCTCAAATTGTTTCTAGAGACGTTTACTTAGACTATTTTTATGCAATATTAAAGACTATATTAGCAGTTGAAAAAATAGCTTATGATATAAGAATTTATAGTATTGATGGTATTAATGAGATGGCTGAACCTTTTAGAAAAGGGCAAAAAGGATCTAGCTCAATGCCTCATAAGAAAAATCCAATTCTAACTGAAAATATTTGTGGTTTATCAAGACTTTATAAATCATATTTTCAAACTGCAATAGATAATTGTTTAACATTGCTAGAAAGAGATATATCACATTCTTCTAGCGAAAGAATTATTTTCAAAGATTCAGCACATATAGCATGTTATACACTTAAAAAGTTAAATGAAGTTATTGAAAATTTACAGTGTTTTCCAGAAAATGCTAAAGACAATTGTGATAAATACACGCATAAAGTAAATTCACAGTTTGAAATGAATAAAATGATTAAAAATGGAATCTCAAGGAAAGAATCACATGATCAAGCACAAAACAAAAAATAAACTTTCACTATAAAGATATATTTATATCATATACAGAAAGATTTATATGATGAATAAAATAAACAAAATAGATGAAAGACGTTTAACTAGAAATTTTTTAAATACTATTATTAAAGAAAATTACGAGCTATGCTGTGATTGTAAATGTGATCCTTGTGAATGTAATAGTTATATTGAAAACACATATGATGATCATGAACCACTGCAAACAGATGATAGCGGTATTGTAAGTAAAGATGAATTATATAATCACTTTGATGTAGACAATGACGGTACTGTAACAACACAAGAATATGCAGATCATATTGATTATCATGCTGCTTATCCTGAAACTCTTGATAAGTACAGAGAGTATTCAGACAATTCAGTTAATAGTGTACCTTGCCAGAATTCTTATCATGCATGTGGAAGTTATTATATGTCAGACCCTGAGTCTATTCAGCAAGTTTTGCAACCAATATTATCAGCAACTGGTGCAACATGTCAAACATCAGCATTGCAATCAATTATCAATGTTATCAACGCCATGAAGGAGTGTGGACTATGAGAGTAACAGAATCGGAAATTAGAGAACTTGTAAGAGAAGTGCTAAACGAGTCACAAGTAAATCCTGATGATTATACATCTAGATATGTTGACAAAAGTGTTAAAGGATCAATATCACAGGCAGCTCGTTTAGGATTAAGCGCAATACCTTATGGAGAAGCTGTATTAAATATATTTGATATGATAGATACAGGTCGCGGCATACGTAATCAAATTAAAAAATCAGATTGGCAGTCTGAAATTCCTGGCTTTATGAATGCTATAGAAGATTTTATGGAGTTTTTAAATAGCAAAGAGTTGAATATAAACCCAGGTGAAGATATAATTGTTAAACACTTTAACAAATCATTAAAAAGCAGCGGTTGTTCATATAGGATTGTTAGAGAGGCAAAGTCTGGTGAAGCGGGAGAGCACAAAGCATTAGATCCTAGCATGATGGGTGATTTAGGCAAATAGTTGTGTAAATATTTGTATTATTTTTTATAATTAAGTGTTTAATACAAATATTGAGGAGCATTTTATGTTTAAAAAAGGTTTTAAAGCAGCGCACTTTATGTCTATGAATAGAGTGGGAACTGTTGTAGAGATTAATACAACAAAGAATAATCAAATGACAATTGGTGGCACTACTGATGCGAGAGTTTACATTGTGTTAGAGTACAAGAAATCTGACGGCTCTTTAGAAAGAGTATCATACCCATCTGGTGATTTGATGAGAATTTACGACTAAGGAGAGATTATGTATTATATTTTATTATATGCTCTGAGTTTTAATTGTATGGTTGATGCTATGACAAAAGCATCTGGGACTGAAATTAAAAAGTCAAAAAAAGAATGGAAAATTATAAAAGCGTATCCAGAGAAAAGAAAAAGACTTGAAAGCATTTTAAAACATTCGTGGAAGGATAATGACGTAGACTCAAGAATATTAGCAATAAGTTGGATTGAATCCAGACTTAGACCTAATGTAAGGACAGGAGATAGAGGCAAGGCATGTGGAACATTTCAAATTCATGCAAGATATAGTTATCCACTGTTTAGAAGAAAAGGTGGGTTTAGAAACTGGAAAGAAAATAAATTTCAAAAACAAATTCAAAGTGAATGTAACAAATTAAGAAAAGTAAAGTACTCAGTAAATACTATGAAAAGGTTACTGAAAATGATGGATAAGAAAGATCTTCATGCATGTCATCATAATAGTGGCTTTTATGGTAGATGTAATACTTGGTATAAAAAAAGAGTTGACTTTTGGATTAATTACTTTAACTTTTCAAAATTATCATGTAAACAAAACAACAAACCAATTAAAGTTAAGAATGCTTTATTTATTTACAGAGTTAAAAACAAAGTTGTAAATATTTTAAAGAAATATCTTTAATGTGTAAAATTTAATTTTTTAATTTTATAATCACTGTGAAAGGTGATAAATTTAATGAGTGAATACAAAAAATATTTTTATGAAGTATCAAAATACTTAGAAGACAATTTTGAAATAGACGTATCGCTATCTTATGATACTGATGGCGATTATTGGTTTCCAGCGTTAAGAAAGATTATTATTAACAAAAACAATCAATGGCGAGAAAGATATTTTTCATTAATACATGAATCTGGACATGCAAGGCTAGATATGGAAAGCTTATCAATAAAAAGCTTGAAAATGCAAAATTCTAATCAAGATCTAATAAAAACTAAAAAAGACTTTATATCTGTGCTCAATGAAGAGATACTAGCTTGGAGCTTAGGTAAAAATCTTTCTTACACTTTGATGCATGACATAGATTTAGAAGTTTACAATAAAATAAAAACTAATTGTATAATGTCTTATGTTAAGTTTGGACTAAAAGAAGTTTATAAAAACAAGATAAATATTGATATTATTAGAACTAGTTAGAAAACGTATACAAAAAAATCCATAGTTACACTTATATGCAGGAGAAGATTTTATGTCATACAGCAAGAAAGATTTGTTAGAAGTAAAAGAAAAGATAGGTCAATCTAGACTGAAGTCATTAAGAAAAAAAACTAAGTCTGAGTCAAAGAAAGCAATAAAGAACGAAAATTTTAGTAAAAAGTCTATAATACATAAATATAACTTTATAGTAAATGAACTAGTTTATATTAAACATTCTGGAAAGATTGGACTAATTATTGATTCTTATGATACATACTCTAGTAGAAAAGTACAAAAAGACTGTTACTTAGTTTTTGTAGAAAATATAGCTTCAACTTTTGAAGGATGTAGACTAAAGAAGCTTTAACAAGCTTTTTGCAAATAAATAGTAAACTCTATAATGTGTAATTTTTATTACAATTAACTTATAATAATCAAGTAAATTATTTAAAAAAAAGCTAAGGATTGCTCATGAAGCTTAACATAAAAAGAGACGATATTAACTTTGGGTGTAATATTCTTGATCTTACAGTACCTAAAAAATTAAGAGAAAGGTATAAATGCGGCATTAAGTACATAGATGATGCGTTTGGTGGAGAAGGATTTACTCCATCTACAATGACCTTATTTACAGGAGAACCAGGCGCAGGAAAAACTACATTAATGTTAGAACTTGCAAATGCCTTAACGGGACAAGGTCATGCGTGTCTTTTTAACACAGCAGAAGAAAGCTTGTATCAAGTAAAAATGACATGTGAAAGACTAGAGCTTATGTACGGATTTGTTGCAGGTCAAGAGTCATACGTTCCAAAACTGCTAAGTCAATGTTCAAAGTTAAGATCAGTTTATCCTGATAAACAATTCTTTTTGATAGTTGACTCTTTACAGACACTTAATGATGGTAAATATGGCGAAGAGCATGTAAACAATCAAAGCGCAGTAAGATCATTGCAGATGTTGACTAATTATGCTAAAGATAACTACGTTAACGTTATTGTTATAGGTCAAGTAAATAAAAGTGGAAATATGGCGGGATCTCAAAAACTAAAGCATATTGTAGACGCAATGCTTCATTTGTCTATAGAGAAAAAAGATGAAGACTTTAAAGGTTACAGAGTTCTAGAAACTGTAAAGAACAGATTCGGTGGCGCAGGCTGGACTTTTTTTATGGACTTAAGCTCTAGAGGTTTTGTAGAAGTTGCAAGAGTTGGATCATCTAAGTAGATGATACATGCTCTATTGTTATACATACTAGGATCTATATTCGCTTTTTTTCAACAAAACTTACAATATATAATTCCATGGTGGAAAGGTAAAGAAATACTTTCAGCATTAGTATTTTCAATACCTATTGGATACTTTTACTTATTATCTTGGACGTATTTTACGGATAAGTTTGGTTCTGTTTGGTCAACAAGATTTATTTTTTTTGGCTTTTCTTACCTTATTTTTCCTGTTTTATCTTATGTATTTTTAAATGAAAGCCCTGTAACTTTTAAAAACTTTATATGCACGCTGCTAAGTGTGTTAATAATAATTACACAATATACGCTTAAATAATAATTGTGTAATTTCATTCAAACAAGCAATATAATATATTATAATTAATTAAACAAACAAGGTAATAATAATGAATATTAAAACTTTTAAAGAAATTTCATCTAGCTTGCCACCGCATATAGCTATATTAATAAGAGCACAAACTGGGGTTGGTAAGTCTGCTATAGTTGGCCAGATAGCTGAAGAAGTAAACTTACCTTTAATTGATGTAAGAGGATCAACAATGTCTGAAGGTGATCTAGGGTATCCAGATATTGAAGGGATGAAGAAAAAAGGTATTATGACTTTTTGTATGCCTTCTTGGTTTGTTAGAGCTTGTAACGAGCCTGTTATTCTTTTCTTAGACGAGTTAAATAGATCATTGCCTGCAGTCCAACAATCATTTTTTCAAATTGTTCTCGATAGACAGCTAGGCAATGATGAAGAAGGTAGACCATATAATATCCATCCAAACACTAGAATATTTGCTGCTGTTAATCATGGAGCTGAATATGATGTTAATGAAATGGATCCTGCATTGTTAAGAAGGTTTTGGACTATAGACTTAGAATCAAATTTTGATGATTGGGAAGAGTGGGCGAATAAAAGTAAAATCAGTAGTATAATTATTAGCTTTCTTAAAACTAGGAAATCAAACTTATCGCCAGATCTTACTAAAATCCAACCGGGTAATGTTTTTCCAACTCCTGCATCTTGGACAAGACTTGATGAATCAATAAAATATAGTAATATAGACTTAGAAGATAAGAGTAAAGAGAATATATCAATGTTATATTCTCTTTCTCAAGGTTTCTTAGGGAAAGAAACTTCAATTGAATTCGTTGATTATGTTTCGAAATTTGAAATTTCTGTTAAGCCTGAAGATCTTTTGAAGAGCTTTGAAATGTGTAGAACAAAAATAGTAAAAATGTCTAATGATAAAATAAACTCTCTAATTGAAAGATTAGGAGAACACTCAGCTGACAATAAGTGGGACTTATCTCAAGCAAAAAACGTATCAATGTTGTCTAATATTATTTCTGATGAAATGACAGTTCATCTTTGGTCATGTATTTCAAAAGGAAGAAATATAGAAAATATTCAAAATTTTCATCATCATATAGGTAAAAAGCTAATTGAAATAATTACTGAAAATAAAGATTTAATAAGCTCAGAAGCTTAGTATTTCATATGTGTAATTTATATTAATGAAATTATATAATAAATCAGGAGGCATACAATGAAAAATTCAACTTCAAATGATATTATTAAAATAAAAAGAGAAGCGACTAAAGAAGAGTTAGAAAGTTTTAAGCTTTCAAAGCATCTTTTAAACTTATTAATGGAAGAACCTTTTTACAGTAGGATTTTAAGAAGTCTTAATAAAGTTGAAACTAAGTTAATACCAACAGCAGGAGTATTATGTCAAGATGGAGAACTAACATTATGGTGGAATAGAAATTTTTTATCTAGTTTAGAACCTAAAAAAGTTATTGGATTATTAAAACATGAGTGTCTTCATCTAGTATTTAAGCATACTACAGAAAGAAAAAAAGAACCTCATATGATATGGAATTATGCAGCTGATCTTGCAATAAATTCTATTATTCCCGCTGAAGAGCTTCCTGACGGTGGTTTAATACCCGGAAAAAGACTTACTCCTCTTACAAATGAAGATATGAGTAAAATGAGTAAAGAAGCTATAGAAAATTACAGATATATGTCTAATAAACTTCGTAGCTTACCAGTAAACAAAACATCAGAATTTTATTTTAAAGAGCTTATATCGGATGATAAAATAAAAGAAATGACAGAATCAGAGACTCAACTTGGCTTTGATAATCATGATGGCTGGGGAATTTTAGATGACAATGAAAAAGATATCATAGGTCAAAAAATTAAAGATGTATTAAAAGAAGCTGTTAAAGAAGGTGAGAGTAAAGGTTGGGGATCTATTTCTTATGAATATCAAAAAGAATTTAACAAGCTCATATCTAGAAAGATAAAATGGGAAGATATTCTAAAAAGATTTTGTGGGTTTACAAGAAAAAACGAAAGAGTTTCATCAAACAAAAGAATGAACAGGAAATATCCCGGCATTCATCCTGGAATTAAAAAGTCTTATAGACCTTCAATTTCTATATACATTGATGAAAGTGGATCTATGTCTGATGATGTTCTGTATAAATTTTACTCAGAGTTAGAAACATTAAGTAAGAAAACAGACTTTTATGTTTACAAGTTTGATACTGTAGTTAATGAAAAGCTTGGCTTTCTTTGGAAAAAAGGTAAACGTGTAACTTTAGATAGAGGTTATTGCGGTGGAACTTGTTTTGATTGCGTTACAAAACATGCTATTAAAAATAGAAAAAAGTTTGATGGGTATATAATCTTTACTGACGGCTGTGCAGCAAAACCTAAAATATCAACTGGAGTTAAGAGATGTTGGTTAATAATTCCTGGAAATAAACTAGGCTTTAAACATGACAGCAATGATATTTTAATAAACATGAAATAATAAATTTTGTAAAAGGTAAAACAATGTTATATAATTTTAAACAAGAAACATTTAAAATAATAAAAGAAAATGATAATTTTAAGTTATATCATCAAGCTGTTAATAAGTGGTCAAAAGGATGGACATTTATTGGCAACTTTAACTCTAACCAATCAGCTGAAAATGCTGCTAAAAGATATACAATTTGATAAGGAAAAAAATGTTAAAAAGATATAGATATAGATTTACGTTAGACAAACATGGGCTAAGAGACTATGACGTAAAAAATGTAGGTTATGTTTTTGAGTCATCTTCCCCTGAAGATGCAATTAGAAGAGTTAATAAAGTATTGAAAGACTATAAGTTTTCTGATAAAAGACTTTCTTTCTATGCAAGAGAATTTCTAGAAGCTGTTGCAATATCAGCTCAAACCGATTTGTACGAAGAAGAAGAATGCTGTTAAATATAAACGAAGTAAATAATTTTTTAGAAGAAATGAATAAGTCAACTTCTTCTAATAATAAAGTAAAAGTTTTAAAAAGCTGTAGTGATGATATTAAAAAAATACTTTATTATACGTATAACAGTTTTTTGCAATATAACTTAAAGAGCAAAAGTATAGAAAAAAACAAAGAGTTGTGTAATGAAAGCACAAAATTTAGTTCTATGTTTGAGCTGCTTGAATCTTTAAATCAAAGATTAATTACAGGTCATAAAGCTATAGAAGAAGTAAACGGATTTATTCTAAACAATAAAGACTATAAAGAATTGTTTTACTTAATTCTTGAAAGAAATCTTAAGATTAGAGCTTCTGTAAAGCTAATTAACAAAGCAATTCCTAGTCTAATTCCAACTTTTAATGTAGCTTTAGCAAATAAGTTTGACGAAAAAACAAAAAAGAAAGTTGATTTAGATAAAGATGTTTGGTATGTATCAAGAAAACTTGACGGTGTTCGCTGTATTATTGTAGTCGACGAAAAAGGAAAAGCAAAATCATATTCAAGAGCAGGAAAACAATTTCATACGTTATCTTTTGTAGAAAAAGAAATTGAGTCTCTTGGCTTTAAAAATGTAGTTTATGATGGGGAAATGTGTATTGTTGATAATAATAATAACGAAGACTTCCAGAGTATAATGAAAGAAATAAATAGAAAAAACCACACAATTGAAAACGGTTTATTTCAAGTATTTGATTATATCCCTTACAGAATGTTTAGTAAGGGTTATGGTGAAGCTGGCACTTTTTCTCAAAGAACAATGGCATTAAGCAACATTATATACAATACTGATATAGATTTAACGCATGTTAAACTTTTATCACAAATTCCTGTAAACAATTGGAATGAATTTGATGAATTAAACAGCAAGGCTATAGAGCTTGGCTGGGAAGGTCTTATGTTAAGAAAGAATGATTTATATAAAGGTAAAAGATCTAACGACATTTTAAAAGTTAAAAAGTTTCATGACGCTGAATATATCGTAAAAGATATTACAGTTGGTCCTTTTAGATACGTAAAGAGTGGTAAAGAAATAGAAGAAGATATGCTTACAGCTGTAATCATAGAGCATAAAGGAAATAAAGTAAACGTAGGAAGTGGTTTTACAATTCAGCAAAGACAAGATTTTTACAAAAATCAAGATTTAATTAAAGAAAAAACAATAACAGTGCAATACTTTGAAGAATCACAAAATCAAAATGGAGAATTTTCTTTAAGATTTCCAGTCATAAAAGTTATTCATGGAAACAAAAGAGAAGTTTAAAGCGCAAGAATTAGTTTTCTACCCTAGAAAGAACATATATGTTGTTATAAATTCTATGATAATTGTTAAAAACTCTGATGCTTGTGTTTATAAATGTTTATTTCCTTCAGACGTTATAGATCTAATAACATCATTTAGTTTAACGAGTATAAAAAATGAACAATGAAGTAAAAATAAAAGTAGGTGATTTATGTTTGTATCATGATATTCCTGTGATAGTATTGAAAAAAGATTATAGTAGATGGGATACTATAATTGATTGTTTATGCTTATTCTATAACGGAACAGATACAGTAGCAGAATCTGCTTTAAGGAAAATATAAAGCTAATAAATTAATTATTATTATAATGCCAGCAGCTTATTGCTGGTTTTTTTATATTGAGTAAAAGTCATGATATGATTTGACGAAACAGTAGGCTGTATATACAAGTATTTAAAAAAGCTTGTGATGTTATATAATTATTATAAGAACGCAAGGAAAATTTAATTGAGTATAAAAGAAGTCATGTTAGAGTGGAAAAAATTTTTAAATAGTGCACTACTTATAGAATCTAAAATAGATGATATCAAAAAAGAATTTGTTAGTTCAAGCCCACAAAAAGTAACAGAAGAAGAATGGGATTTTTACATAAACAATCCTGATCCTAAGATTAGAAATAAACTTAGACAAGACGCTGTTTTTTTAGATATTGTTCATAATACTCTAAAAGAAGGTAAACACAGTATGTACGATGTAGTCTCTTTGTTTAAAGACTACTTAATTCATGTTTTACCTCAATTTTCAAAAGGTGAAGACTTGACTGTTAGAGTTCCTGGCGGAAGTAGAATTAATCTTAAGAGGGCTTTAGAAGAAAAAACTGCTTCATATGATGATCTTTTAAAATATTTAGAAGCAAAAAACGAAATTAAACTTAATACAAAGTTATTTATTAAGTGTTTAAATGAAAGTAATTTTTCAGAATCTTCAGGAAATACTAAAGAATTTGATGTCATTGTTAATGAAAGTTCAAGTGACTGGATTGTATGTTATCCTAGAACTATTAAAGGTTCAATATCACTATCTAGATCCTATTGGAATGGTAGCAGATTAGTATATGATACTACATTTAACAAAGAAGTAGATGGTTCAGGAAAGCATACAGGAAATATGACTTGGTGCACTTCAACTGTTAGTGAACGTAATATGTTTTTAAATTATCATAGACAATTAAATCTTCATATGTATTATTGTATTAGAAAAAGTACAAGTAAAGAAAAAAACGACTATAAAATGTGTGTAAGTTTTGCTAAAAAAGGAAGTAATATATCACTACAAAAAGGAACAGCAACAGTAAATGTATTTAATAATCCTATTGACGAGACCAAAATAAAAGAATCTTTAGGAGATGTTTATGATATAATTTATAAAGATGCAGAAAAAGATGATAAACAAGAAATTACTCCTGAAGAATATTATAAATCTATTACATTAGTCCAGTTTAAAGATATGAAAAAAGCAAATGAAAGCAACTTAGACTTGTTTGTAAGTGAAGCTAGACAAATATCTAATTATTCTATCGAAGGCAAAGAGATTGCTGAATATTTATATTATCAAGATAATGTAAAATTAAAAAACATAGGTATAAATTCAAAGTCTTTAGATAGTGAGTTGATAAGAAGTATATTAGAAAAAGAACAAGATCAAAATGTTATAAAATCACTACTTCAAAATTTAAATTGTCCTATTGATATAGTGTCTTCAGTAATTAACAAAGAACATCTATTTAATCTAGAATTTGAATACGACTTTGAAATTGAAGAAATGGAACATAGAGTATGCTTCAATATAATTAGCACAAATAAATATGATAAATTAGATAGTAAAACAAAAGAATCTTTTACAGATATAATTGAAAATTTAATTTCAGAAGAACCTGCTTTATTTGCAGATCATTTTTACACTTATATAACAGAAGACGCAAGAAAAAATAAAAGTGTTTACCAGTTTTTTGTAGATTTTCCTTTTGAAAGTATTAGCTATAATGAAATAGAGATTATATTACAAGATAAGTATTTTCCTGATGACTTGTTGAATGCTTTCTTTGACAGCTTGTATCAAAATGAGGATGCAAAATATGACATAGTGATGATTTATAGCCTGTTTATTAATCATGAAAAATTACCTGCTAAGATGTACAAAAAAATATATGACATGTCTTTAGACGATTCAATTGGTACATCTATAGATAGAACAATGATATCTTTAGAATTAGCAAAGTGTAAAAGAGTTCCTGTCGATATACTTGAAAATTTATATAGACATGAAAATAAGGAAGTAAGCAAAGAAGCTAAAAAAAATAAATATTCTAAACATCCTTTAATAATAGCAGCTAGAAAAGATGATATTGAAGAAGAAGAATTGTTAGAAATTTCTAAGGGAAGATCTTATAAACAAAAATATGAAATTACTAAAAGAAAAGATTTAAATACATTTAGTAAAGAAACTATTGTAAGAGTATTAAGAAATATAATAGAATCAGGAAAACTTAAGTCTAAACTTCTTGTTTCGTTATCTAAGCGATTAGACTTAAAGGACTTAGGGCTAGAGACTATTGATTTAAAAAATATTTATGATTACATAGATGATGAATCATATTTATATAATGCTGAAGAAGTCAAAAAAGCTTTTTCTGAAAAATACGTTGAAGTCTTAAATACAAATGAAAATGTAGACTTATATTTAAGAAAATATATTAAACTTATTTTAAGTTAATATTTGAAAAAGAGTTATAGAAAAGAATGAAACATGATTAAAGAAAACATGACAGGCTTTTCTCAAGTACAATAAATGCTTAATTGGAATAAACTATGCTTTATAGCTGAAAGGATATTGAAATGATTAACAAAATGATCATCTGTTTAATTTTTATTTTATTTACACTTAATATATCATATGGACAAGGATATGAATGTGACAACAACTTTGGTGATTGTGGTACACCTGAGCAAAGTGGAGGAGGTGGACAATCTGGAGGTGGTTCTATATTAATATCAAATACAGACTTAGGCGATACATACCAACATGCTGATGACTTTGATGATGATGGTATTGAAGATCCTAGTGATAATTGCATGAGAATATCTAATCCAGAGCAGACTGATCGAGATGGCGATGGAGCTGGTGATATTTGTGATAATTGTCTTTTTGAATGGAATGAAGATCAGTCTGATATTGATGGCGATGGAGCTGGTGATAGTTGTGATGAAGATATTGATGATGACAATATTTTAAATTCTGATGATGATTGTCCATATCAATTTGGTAATTCATATTGTTTTGAAGAATTAAACAGACAACAACCTCGTGATCCTGAAGAGATATTTGATAGTAGTCCTAAAATATCAAATAATTTAAGTAGTGATGACGCATATAGGCATGAAGAATCTTGCAATACTTTATTAGCTAAAAGTAGATTTAATTTTATGTTTTTTGTTTTTTTAGCTTTTTGTATTTTTCTTAATAATTATATTAAAAGAAACAATAAAAGGAATATTAATGAGTAACGCAAACTTAATAAAAGAATATATATCTTTACTGATTGAATCAAGACTTAGTAGAAGAAGTAGAAGAGGTCAAGCTAATCTAGAAGATTTAAATATGGGTGTTATTGAAAGAAAACAGTCAGGAGAATATTTTATTGTTCTTTATGATGGAAAAAATCCAAACATACAGCGATATGAAAAAGAATTTATTAAAGTAAGAGTTCCTTCTAGCGAAAAATATGAAAGTTTTATTGACATAGAAGGAAAACCAAGCGGATTAAATAGAACATCTGTAGATCCATTCTTAGTTTCAAGAATAATAAAAAACAAGTCTTTTGATCCTGTATTTATTCAAAGCACAATAAACAAAGTAAAAGACCCACATGATAAATTATTAAAAAGTCAAGGATATAATGACTTAGGAACTTTTATACTTTTAGACACAGTTAACTATTCATCAATTGATGCTAAAGTTCAAAGTTATAATGATAAGTTATTTAAAAGATACTATTCTGAAGATCAAAGACTAAGATCATATAGACAAGCAGGATTTACAGGTATTTTAGATTTGACAGGAGCAGTTAGTGGTAAAGTTCATGAAAGAGAAATGAATGCAAAGCTATCAGAAAAAATAGAAAATCTTATAGACTCAATTATTGAAGACGGCAGTGATAAAATTATAAATATTCTAGAAAGATATTTTAGTGAAAGCGAAAAATTAACATTAGGAGAAGAGGGTATTGAAAGTATAACTTTTGATGCTTTGAAAAGATGTCTTTCTGAATATTATAACGACAATAAAGAGTATATTAATCCTGACTATAAGACAATAACACTTAATGAAATAGAAAAAATAGCCAGGTCAGCTTCATATTTAGCAGCATTACCTTTCATGAGAAAAGACCCAAATAAAGAAAGAAGAAATAAAGCTAATCAATTCAACTATAATCAATCAGCAATAGGAAGATCTCAAGATGGAATGCAAGTCGCAAGAAGAGATTATAGAAGAGGAAAAGAATTTAAAAAATAAATGTTTTCTAAAGGTGACAGGGTATATTTAAAGTACTCAGGTATGAGTAAGTTATATAAGATGTTCATTGAAGAAGTTAACAATACACATGCTATTGTTAAATTAAAAGACATAGAACATAATTTTATTTTTAAAAAGTTTTCTTTAGAGCTACTGACAAAAGAAAATACTAAACAAGAAGAGTCTATAGAAAAGGGTGATCTTGTTTTTTGTATTATGAACAAAGTGTATAAAGAAAAAGGTATAGTCTTAGATGTCAAAGATACTTTTTTAAAAGTAATGTTATCTGAGACTTTAAAACAAAAAAAGATTTCTAAAACTAACGTGATAGCTATAAAATAAAATAGCACTTAAGACTAATACAAAGTAACTAGAAACAGCAGGAATTTGACGAAATGAAGGGTATTATAGTGAGTAAAATAAAAGAAAATAAATCATCATTAGGAATTATAAACTTAGGGTACAAAAATCAAAAAGTATGTATAGTACTTAACAAATCGAAACAATTTCATGAATATTATAATGTCTTCATAGAAAGAAACTGTTACTGTGTACACAAGAAAAATATTAAGTTTATTTAAAACAAAAAAACCAGGATAAATCCTGGCTTTAAATTTATTTATACAGACTTTAATGTTAAATAAAATTAGTTACGATATTCTAGAAAGTTTTAAAGGGAACTATAACTTTAAGCACGCCATTAGAGAGTTGTGAAATTATATTGTCTTCATCAACTTTGTCTTTTAACTTTATTTTATGATTAATAATAACTTTAAAAGGATCAGCAATATTATCTTCTCTAGTCAATTCTTTTGTATGTATGAACAGGTGTGAGTCTTGAATATAAACTTCTATCTCTTCTTGATCAAGTCCTACAGCTATTGTTTTATATTCATATCCATAAAGCGTTTTTGATAAAATTGAATTGCTAGTGTTTATAATAAAATCTTTTTTTGGTTTTCTGTTTAGGAAAACTGATTTTACTAATTCATCAATCGGATTAAGACTTGAAGAATTTGAATTAATAAGATTTCTATAGTATTGTTTTGTAAACATTTTTTTCTTTCAATTTAGCACTACTTTTCTATACTTTTATAATACTCGTTAATAATCATTTTTAGCTTGACAGACTTTAATTTGCCACCCCAACTTTTTACTAAACTTTCAAGTTCTAAATAACTAATTTTGTTTTCTTCAATCATTGATATAATTTCTTCTTCGTAAGCTGTTACATTTTCAAATATAAGAATAGTTTCATCTTTGACAATATCAAAAGACTTATTTTCTTTTGAAATACTTAAAACAAGATTTTTCATGATAAAGACCTCCCTATATTAACTATATCCTTTAATAAATTTGTCTTCAAGTTTCACCATAACAATTTTTTTATCAACAAGAATTTCATAAAATTTATCTGGGAAAATTTTTATAACTAAATAAACTCCTGTCTCTACTTTTACTCTAGTAAAGTTTTTATGATTATCATCACTAAAGATATATCCATACAACAGATCTTTTTCATTTACTAAACACAGCGCTCCAGAATTCATAATGGCTGTCCTTACGTATTTTCTATAATTCTAATGTTTATATATCATTACTTGAAAAAAATAGACTGGCGCTATTAGCAAAACCTTTTATAGTATTCTTTTGCTGTGATATTTAATCTTTTAAGCTCTAGACAAAAAGATTTATAAAGATAATAACCGTCTTCAGTAAGCTCTTCTTCTATAGGCATTTTAAATTCGTCTGTGAAATTGTCATCTGGTTTTATCCAATTTTTAAAGTTAGCGCTTTTCTGTTTATATAACTTTAATTTCTTTGGTGTTCCCTCAATTAAGACACACCTGTTTAAAATAACATTACCAGAGACTGTAGTTTTAATTTTCTTGTTGTCTTTTGTAATTAACTCACATGAGCATATAATATCATTTCTGCCTTTAACGTTCTTAAGTTTTATAAACGCTTTTTCTTTTTCTTTAAATGACATAACTAACTTTATAGCATCATTTGCTGTTATATCACCCTCTTGAATTGCACTTGTTATATCACTTAAAACAATATTAAAAGCTGTATCTTTAATATTTAAATAAAACCATTTATGACTTACATCTTTAAACTTTTTTAAAATTCTATCTCTCATAGCAGCAACCAACTCTTTTTATATGTTGAAATTAAAAGTTAATCTTCTTCCCAAGACTCTACGTAAAATCCATACTCTTGTTGCAAATATGACTCTACTTCTTCATCTTCTTCTAAGCTTAATGAAAGAGTTTTAGGTAGTCCTAGATCTCTAATCGCTTCTTCATAGAGAAATCCTTCAAACCCAGTATCAGCAAGATCCCATTTTATTTTTACTCTCATTACTAACTTACTCTCTTTCTTTTTTTAAAATATTTTTATTGTTACTTATTCTATCAATTTCATATTTTATATACCAAATTGACTTTTCTAAGTCTTGAATGACTTTGTTAGGGTCTTTTTTCCCAGAGCGAGCAATGTATTTTATTGCATTTGCTAACTGAAAGTTTAAATCCCAAGCATTCACAACATCAATTACTTCAAAGCCTGAGCCTTTCAAATAATGTGATGGATGATTAACTTCTTCTTTATGACTCATGATTACCCCTATATGTTAAGACAATATATCTTCTAATGTTTTTATTCCAACAGAATGTAACTCTTCTTTACTTACAGGCTTTTCAATAACTTCTTTGACAACGTTTTCTTCTTCGAAATTACCTGATTCTAATCCTAATCTATGAGGAACACCTTCTAAGTTTTTTATATATCCTCTGCTTATATAACAGCTGTCCGTGTAAAATTTAATATGATGCTCTAACTTAGAGCCTTTTGTTCTTAACTTAAATCTTAAATTGTTTTTAGAAACAGAATCAAATCTCATCCAAGCAAAACCAGCTGATTCAAAAGTATCTAACAAATTAGTACATTCTTTATATTGCTTAGAAGAAGGATCACTATATAATATCTCTTTACTTAATGTATGTCTAATACTGATCCAGACTGGATTATCATTTGATACTGTAGTTGATGCCCAAGCTCTGCCTCTACCAGAAAACATAGCTTTGATGCTTGTATTATTTGTATGACTAATATTAAGTGCGCCATTAATAGCTTCATTGAATATTTCACGAAGAAATGTAATTTTAATACTATGATTTTCTTCTTCTAACTTAGAAACTACATCAGAAACAGCAGGAAAAATTATTTTTCTAATTGATTGAATGTCCATGTTAAAATCTTTCTTGGTTGTTTTTATTATTATAATACTATAATTTAAAAATTACACTATAAAAGTATTACTTGTTTTTCTTTTTTAACATCTCGCTATATAACTTTCTTTGCTCAAACAATTTAGACGTCATTCTTAAATTAGGCTTGTCTATTATATTTTTTTCTAAACCCATTCTTAATCCACCATTGACTTGACAAAAAAACTCAAAACAAACACCCACTTCAATATCTTCCCATACTTCAGTTACTTTACCATATCCATACTCGTTGCAAGCATGCTTTAGTGTAACCCACAAAAGGTCTCCAACTTTAACTTTCAATGGAATCTGCTTTCTTCAACAGCAAAGTAATTGTAAAGACTATCTTGACTTATAATGAAAGTTTGTCCTCCAGCTATAAGTCTAGTCAAAGAAATATTTACATTGTAATCTTTTGTTTCTTTACCTACTATGTCAAAAGAAACAATACTAAACTTTTCATATTTCAATAAAGGAAATTTCTCGCCTTTTACGTTAATGCCTTTCTTGTTTGGAGCAAAAAAAGATTTTTTAGATCTATCACAAACAATAATGTAAGCACCTCCTGATATTCCTTTGTAATATATCATATCACCTTTTTTAACTTCTTTATTTTTCATTCTTCACACCTCTCAAAATAGTTTCAGACGCCCAATCTTTTGATACAAAATATGTATAGTCGTCATTGTAAATTAAAGTATTAATCTTACCCAACATTATAATAATTTCTTCTTCTGTTAACTTAATTATTTTGTCAAGTCGAATAATGTCAGCATGGATATTTGATAATTCATTAAATGTCTGAACTTTAATATGTTTATTCCACTTGTTTGATATTACATTAACAAAAAATTCTTTTATTTTATCTCTACTTCTTTTTGAAATCTTGTTTAAATCTTTCCTTTTGATATACTTTGTTACTCTTTGCGCAAGATAAGGAGTATCGCTATGACTTATATCTAACTCTTTTCTACTGTCATAATACTCTGCATCTTCATCAAACGTCAAAAAAAAGTTATTGTTTTCTTTATAGATACAATACTTAGAATTAGTTATATCAAAACTTGCTAGACAATCAAAAATATTTTCATGATCTATTTTATTTACAATCTGCAATGCAATTCCTGATCTAATAGCTGAATTTAATTTGTCTTTTTCTCTTAGCTTTTTAACGCACGAAAAGACAATATTGCTAGTGTATAAACTTTCATGAAAAGTAAAGTCATTATTACTTTCTGTGTTTGCAAAGTATTCAGTATTGTAAACCAAATCAGCTTTCTTTCCAAACAAATCAATATCACCTGATTTGTTAAAAAAGTAATTTTCTATTTTTATATCTGCATTTTCTTTAATAACATTTATTCTGTATACTTCTCTTGCAAACCCTCCTGCAATCCATAGACTGTTGTTCAAGCAATAGTCTAAAATGCAACTTGCATCTTTACTCCACTTACTTATATACTTTAAAAAGCTATCATCTATTTTCATCTTTTTGTATTTCATTCAATACCACCTCTATAGAACGTTGTTTAAAGTAAACAATAGAAAACCTGTAAATATTTTAAAAACAAGCTCTTCTGAACTTAAAGTATCATTATTTGTATTAAGAATCCAGTAAAGCCAAAAGATAAATAAAACATGCACAATCATCTATCTAAATTTCTTCTTCAGAATTAAATATACCATTTATTCTACACCAACTATTCCACACGTCTAGTTCTTTCTGCGTTGAGCGAACAGGTTTAACATTTCTTGCACTATCTATTCTTTCTTTGATACAAGCTTTATTGTCTTCAATGTTACGCTTGCTCTTAACACTTTCTTTAACGATTGTGATAACTTCTTTATTATCATTTGTTTTAACTTCTTTTTTGCTTTCTTTTGTTTCAAGATATAACTTTACAGGAGTGTTTCCTAAAAGCTCGAAGCTATTTATTTCTTTCCACTCTAAGTTAATCGTGCAGTCTGGATGGTCTAGCTTTGAGCCTCTGTATCTTATTTCATACATTCCAGTTTCATCTTTATTTACTTTAGAAAATCTAACCCACGCATAGCCTGCTTTTTCAAAATAAGATACTATCTTTTTAGAGTCAACAGAAGATATAATGTTTAAAATCTTCTGGTATGCATTTGTATCATTTTTTATCTTGAGCCAAGTATTTCCTCTCCCCTTATGGCGATTTTTGATTTGATTTTTATTGCTCATTAAAATTCCTCCAAAGAGTATATGTTACAAAATTATTATATTATAAATTTATAAATTATTACACACAATTAAATTACTTAAATATGCTCTTAACATACGTGAAAAAGCTTAACAAATAAATTTCAATGTATAATATAACAAGCAAAATATAAGAAGGCTTTTCAATAACAGCATGAACTCTACTTAGAACATCTTTTTGCTTTTCAGATATGTTTGAAGAAGTAATCCAATAATATTTTCCGTTTTCGGAAACCATAAGCATTATAAACTTTTCAGGCATTACTAAATCATCTTCTTTTGTTTTATTATTAACGTTAGTTTTCATTGCAAACTTCACTTTCTATTTGGTCTTTTAACAGCTTGTTATACTCTAATTGTCTATATCTTTTTACTTTGCAGTCTAGTAATCCTTTTCTGCAAGTTTTTAGTCTAGAGAAAAGAATATCAGATTTATGCTTTTTTTCTGTTCTATCTTTTCTTTTCTCTTCCAATAGTGCATTTATAACTTTTACTTTTCTATAAAGTTTGTTGATTACAATATCTTTAATTTTAGTTTCAGCGCTGCAACTTCTTAAAAAGCGCTTTTCTTTTAATCTACTATTACTAGTGCAACTAAATATTGCTGAAGTTACTATAATTAATATAAATTTATTCAATTTTAATCTCCTCATCAATATATTATAATATAAGTAAACAAAAGTTACACTAAAAAAGGCCTATAATGTTTAAATTTATTATTTCTATTTTTTTAATTATCTCTAGTGATATAGTCATTCCTGTAGATCACATGAAGAAATCTTTTGGTATGATTCACGTCGGTATTAAAGTAACTGCAATAAACAAAGACACAGTTGATTTGCTTGCTTTACGTTTGATGAGTAAAATAATTGATGGACCCTTCATGAGAGCTTCTTCGTTTATAGTTGATCATCAAAAAAATAAAACAGTACTACTAACTTCTGAACATGTTTGTGAAGAGTCAATAAAGTTTAAAGATCCTAAGCAGTTTAAAATGATAAAAGATTCTATAATTTCTGCAGCAGTAATATCAAATGTTTTTAACAGTAAAGATGTAAAAGAAAAAATAAATATTATTCCTGAAATTTACATTAAAGACTTTTTTGGAAACAGATATATCTTTGATAAAATAGTAAAAAAAGATCATAATACTGACTTATGTAAATTTACTACTATTAAAGAGTGGGGAGTTAAGTCCTTAGTCAATAATGTTGAGTGTAAGTATGGCGAAAGAATATACAACATTTCAGCATCAGGTGGTTTTTATAGCAAAAGATCAGCACCATTTAGAGAAGGAAATTTTTCAGGTATATATCTAGATAGTCAAGAAAATAAAAAAGTAAAGACTAATCTTTATACAATAGAATCATTACCAGGAAGCTCTGGGTCTGCTGTTTATAATGCTAATGGTTATGTGTGTGGAAACATAAATGTGTCTTATAGTAAATCTAATCTTTCATTAGGCGCAACAAGAGCTGATATACTAAACTTTTTAAAAATATAAACGTTATACTTTAGACATCTTAAAGAATTTATAACCTCTAGGCAAGTTGTTGCTATCATCTTTTACTTTCTTTTTTTTTTCATACTCAACTAATGCTTCATTAATCTTTTCAATGCAGCTAGCATAGTATTTCTTTTCTTTTTCACATCTTATAACAATATTTTCAGTAATCATTTCAAGTCCCTTTATACATTAATCAATTCTATACACAAACAAATTTCTAGAAAGTAGTCATAATAACAATACATAATTTTTCCTTTCTAACAAAACAATGATTCATTTTCAAAAACTTCTTCTACAGACATATTATTTATCGATACAACTTCATTCTCAAAGTGTTTATTATAATCAAAAACTATATTTTTAAAATTAATTTCAATATCATGTGTGTCTTTTAATACATAACTAATATTTTTTAATCTGATTCTAACTTCAGCGCATTCTATAGAACTCTTTACAGGGAAAGAAACTATAAAAATGTCAAAGTCTTTGTAGTGATCAGCATTAAAGAAGGGTTTAAAATTATTATTCCTAAAATCTTCTACTTCATAATACAAATTAAATGTATCTTTAAAAAAACTTACAAGTTTATACGTTACAATGTTCTCAAGCATTAGTCTGATCCTTTTTGTTTGTTTTAACTTTACACTTTCCGCAGTAGTCTTCACATGTTTTACACCCGTAATACATACTAATTGATTTACCACAGTCATGAATATAAAAGTCCATGTTTTTTTTACATAAACTACACTCTACGTTTTTTTTTGACATAGCTCAACCTTTCTTAGAATGGTAGATTTGTTAAATCTTTTTGACTAAATTTTCCACTCGTTTTTGAAGTTGTATTGTTCCAGTTTTTTAAAACAAAACTATGTGATAAATAGCCCTTATAAAAAAAATTATAAGACTTTTCAACGTTACCTGTCATTAAAACATACCCATCAATTAAAGATGTATACTTTTTATTCTCTGTAATCCAGAGATGCGCGCTGCTATAAACACTTGTTTTTACATCAATGTTTATATTCTTTATTACTAAGTCACCGTCATCTTTTCCTTTAAACGCTGACTTTATTTGACTCGATGTAATAAGCTTTAAGTTTTTATCATATTCTATGTTTGAAATTATTTTTTCCGACAACATTAAACCTAAAAAAGCAATTTCACCAGCAGCGCCATTGTAGTCTATAAAAAAGCTTGAATGTTTTTTTGATTTCTTGTTTTCAAATATATTATTTTCTCTAGCTTTACTCATTCTAGCATTTGCAACTTTAAATGCTAAACAAGCTTCTTTTTCAGAAAGTGAATATCTCATATACTAACCTTAGTTTTTTAAATAAATTTGATTATTAAAAGTTTTTTTTACATGTGATGCTTTATAAATCATTCTCTTTGCACTACTACTATTTGTTTTAATGCTAGATAGCGTTGAAAAGTCTTCTATTTTTTTTGACTTATTAATTACTAAATCTTTTTTCCTTAAGTAGATTTTGCATTTAGTAGTTAAAAGATACTCATTATATAAACTTAAAAAAATGATTACCAAAAGAAAAAAATTAAACAAAACACTCTTACACATTAAATACTCTTTTCTATAATGTGTTATATATTTTGCAAAACTTCGATTATATTACCATTCTTTACTTTTATTAAAAAAGTCCCGTTGTCACTACTTTTTAATTCTTTTGATTTGTTCATATTATTCATCTTATATGATCCATACAAAGAAAAGAGTATTGACGATGTAATAGCATATATATACAAGGTAATTAATAATGTGTATGATTCTTGGTCTCTATCAAAAATGCTGATCACAGTAGGTATAAACAAAAGTTTACCTATTATGAAAAATATAACAGCAGTCTTCGTATACTTATTTATTGAATTTGAAATACTCATATCATTTCTTTCTTTCAATCTTTTTGAAATAAATCTTTCTTTTTTTGTCTCTTTTGTAGTCACTCAAGTCTGTTTGAAGAATTAGTCTCTGTATGCTTCCTCTTTTGCCTAATACTGACTTACATTTAGCTTTAACAGTTTTATTAATTAATTCACTATCTTCGCGAACTTTGTGACAAATAATTCCATTGCTCTTTGTAAAGCTTTCCATCACTTTTATATTTTTATCTAAATCACATTCATGTATAACATTTAAAACGTAAGAAGAAAAGACCAAGTCATGTTTTTCTGTTGGTAATCTGCTAGAGACATTATTATAACCATCTTCTGTATCTTTTCCGTTGTAAGGATCATAGCTCCACACCTTATAACCTAATGATCTTAACGCTTTAGTATGACGACCTTTTCCTGCGCCCCAATCAAGGATGCTGAAACTTGTATCTTTAGCATACTCTGCAACGAATGACATGATGTCTTTGTTAGGTAGTGTATTGCCAGACAAAGCTGTATATTTTGATTTTGAGTTTTCCATAATATCCACTTCTATTCTAAAGAATTTAGTTGTTTTAATGCTTCATTCATATCATATTCATTTTCTTCTTCATCATGAATTGCTGACTTTATTATAGAATACCATGTACTATATGATAAAGAAGAACAATGTGATCCATTTGGAAGAATTTCATAAGCTTCTTCTAGCAAGAATTCCATTTCTTTCATTATCATTTTAAATCTATATGTATCATTACTCATAATTTTTTCCTCCTTTATATGTAAAAAGAACAATATACGAAAGTTAACTGAATAACTAAAAATGCAAGTACTGATTTCTTTATATCATCATGTTTAATGTAAACAGTAATACCTGCTACATAAGCAGTTGACATCATAAATATTAAAATTAATAAGTCTAACATTTTTTCTCCTAATGACTTTTTTTATTTACAATAATATTATAAAAAATATTATAAAAAATTACACTCTTTAATTGTACAACAGTCTTTTTATTTGAAAATTCAAAGTTTGTTTACTCAAATAAAAAATTGTTAAGCTTTATTAAAACAAAGTTTATCTTTAAGTGTAACAACTATATCGTACTTTTAAGTCTAAGATACTTCTTACTGCGCTGTTTTTAATTTAAATAACTTACTTATAGTTTATTTAAGTCTACAATATAATTCAGCACACTTAAGATTTATTCTTTAATCATACTTGTTCGTGATTTTGCAATATATTCCAAACGCGCTTGTCCATCCGTAATCTTCTATAAAATATAAGTCATCACTGCGCTTTATTTTTAAAGACTTATTGTTAATTGTAATGTCAACTATACAACTCTTGTTTTCTATGAAATTGTTCAATGAAAAACTGAGCTTTTTTATTTCTTCTTGATTAACGTTCATTTTTAATAACCTTTTTATAGATGTCATGTTTTGCTTGATTTTAATCATTATTTAGTCCTACAAAAAACTGGTATTTTATGTACATCACATACTTTTTTATACACATACTCAACATAGCTTAAATGCATATACACTAAGATACTTTTACAATTCACTCTTTCTTAAGATATCTATTACTGTATATAAAACAACGCAACACCAAATAAGCAAAGATACCTCTGGATTGCTGTCTATAAATAAAATAGTAATAATAAACGAAGCGAATACAAATATAAAAAAAGCGTATGTAAATAAAAGATCCATTTTAAATTCCTTTTTTAATTAATTGTTTGAATTTATTTATAATTCCTAACAAAAAAATTATAAATAAATTATATTTTTTTTTACACAATTGGTATGTCAAGGTGCTGAATTAAATTCAGTATGCTTTACATAAGAGTTTTCATCAACAGCTAATACAGCGCTGAAGAAGTCGTATGAATACAATACGTTTTTTGTTGTCTGCACTGTTGGTACAATTTGCGTGTTGTCAATCAAGAAATGATTCATGTCAAATCTATAATGTTTAATTCTGCAAGTCATTGAGACATTTCTATCTGCTGAAAAGCTTTCAGGAATCTTCCACGTTGCAATTTTCATAGTAATCCTTTTTTAAATAAACTTATATCGTTTTAACTTTTTTTATTAAAAACACTTTTTGCAAATATCGATAATTTTATAGGAACACATTTGTATCCTTGATATCTTGACAAACCAATCAATAACTTTTGTTCTTCAATAAAACTATAAACATCGCTTTTGCCCAGGCAATGCATTTCTATACAACTTCCATTAGATTCAAATACTTGTACTTTAAATAGAATGTTTTGAAATTGATTTGTTTGACTAATTTTTTTATTTACCATGAACAAATTCCTAGTTTTAAAAGTAAAAAGATTAGTTAATGTTATTAAACAGCTCTAATAATGTATACTTATCAATATACTCTTGACTGTTGTATACTTTTTCTTCAAACCACTCAAAAGAGTCTTTTAATTTACTTCCTTGTATATACTTTACTTTTGTATGACCATCAACTCTAATCACTTCAGTATGCTTTTCCATTAAATTGATTCTGCACACAGGGTCAATTACCATTCCATCATTAAACTCTATCCACGTATGTGAAATCGGCTTTCTTTTATTGTCAACCCATAACCAACCTTCGATGACTTCAAAGTCTATTACTTTTCTATCTATTAGCTCTTTACAGATAATAACAGCAACTTCATCACAACAGTCATCTTTGTTGAACGAGTAACCTGAATTTATAAATGAATTTATCCAGTTTTCTTCTTTTTTGTGGTTCTTGAAATGAAAATTAAGCATCTTATTATTCTTATATCTCTTTCTATTACTTTTAAATAACATTCACTATAATTATTCCTTTATTTTAAATTGCGTAAATGCCACCTTCATTGATAATATCAATAAACTTTCCATAAGCTGTTTCTTCTTTGGGCATATCACAGTCAAAGTATCTATGATACACACTCATAAAGTTTAATCCCATATTTATAACTATTTCAACACCATCTTTCTCACAAACTCTTTCTTCAATAAAAGAAAGTGCTGGATATTCTTCGTACACATCTTCATAATCATCAATGTCTTTTGGGATGTTGTTTTTGTTTGAATATAGTTCTTTAAAACGATATCGAGTATTTTCACCTGGATCTAAAAAAACATCAGCCATATATTGCTCATTAACTATAATCTTTTCCTGATATTGAAGATCTGTTAACATTCTGTTGTAAATCATATCACATGCATCTTCAGCAGTTATATTACTAAGAATATTAGGGATAGGAGTCTTGCTCATAATTAAACCTTTCAAAAGCAGTTAAAAATATTATTTAATAATTCCTTGCATATAGATTATACACTACAATTTTTTATTTTACACGAAGAATATCTGGTACTTCTTCTTTAAACACATCACACCACGCTCTAAGAAAATCATTAAGATAAACACTGCTATAACCAGAGTTTCTAACAACCAAATCACTTTCTTTGCTAAATCGTTTACAGTTTATTATAAATCCTCCATTCATAATATTACAATTTAAATTATAGTGAATAGTTTCGCTATTAACATCGTAAAAGTCTTCTACACTTAAAAGTTTTATGTTAGAGTTAGCAGGCAATTCATAATAGTCTTTACCATTGCTAGTAACAACAAGGTTTAACTTTGTAGTTAAAAACATTAACAATTCCTAACCGTAAACTATTTCATCAAACAAACAACACTGTATAAATACATCACCTGTAATAGCATCACAATCCTCTTTTAACAAGTTGTTATAATGACTAGGCGCAATATCATGCATTGTCTTTAATCCAGACTGAAGTGATGATATATTAAGTCTTCCTAACAAGTCATCAGTTTCATTATCATATACAGCAACGCACCAATCAGGATTCTCAATATCGTACCAATGCTTTCCGCCTTCAAGCACAACAGACGCCCAATAATTAATTCCGCCTTCAAAACCTGAACATAATAAATTGATTATATCTTCTGAGTAATGTTTATGTGTAATATTTACTTCGAACATGTTTCTTACCTTTTTTAAATAGAATGAAATAATTGACGATACAATATGTGTATCATACGAATAATAAACTTTATAAGTTTGCTGGATGTATGCTCCAGACATCTTGATCAACATCATGTATAACTTCTTGTTCTTCTTCTAATTCGTCAAGAATACTATACAAAGCATCCATTGGAACATGCGGTACTTGCTCAATAATCTCATCAAGCGAACAGTCATTATCTTGAATATACTCTAAAATGCTAGAACGAAACTCATCTCTTATGTCTTTTAAAACTGTCATAATTAAATCTTTCAAATGAAGTTAAAAATATTATTTAATAATTCCTTGCATGTATATTATACATTGCAATATTGCATATTACACTTATAAATTTATTTTATCTTAACTAAATAAATAGTTATATAAAAGAGTAGCAAGACAAAAAGTTATAACGATAGTCAGTACAAACAAAAATACAACTATTATTCTAACTTGCATCTCTTCTATAACAGTAAGTGAATGTTTAACAATTCTAATCTTATCTTTTTTATTCATACAAATAGACTCCGCAAAAGTTGTTAAAAACAAAACTGTAGACAGATAAATCAACTATATCATTAAATCAACTATATTATTAACTATTTTATCTAATATACTAGAGTCCATTGCTATACCACTAGACAAAGATATCATAGAAAAAATCCTACTGTACTTGTTGAATATCTCTTCTGTATTGTTTAGATTTTTTTTGATATCATTAGTCAACGATTCTTTAATTTCGTACAGCTCTTTTCTAATATCTAAGAATTCCTTTGTGCTTATTAATCTACTTTTACCGCCTGCTTCTTTCAAATAAACATTCACATTATTAATTCCTGGCAGTTCATTTTCCCACCCACTGCTTACTGAGATGTCTTTGTTTTTAGGGTGCTCTTTGTTTTCTTTAGTTGAATCTGCATAACAGCATGTCATCTCTAAAGTCCAAAGTAATAACGCTAAACTATATAACGATAATTTTCCATAGACAACACTTTTATTTAATTTGCTTAAAACATTAAAGTCAATTATATGTGACCTTTGATATGCTAAGGAAGAATTTGGTTGCGGGTATTCTATAAAAAACAAAGTCTCCTTATACTCCACTTTTTTCTTCCCATATTCGACTTCTTGAATTCTTTCGAAAGGGCAGTTTTTACCCTTGTTTAACTCTCTTAACTTTGCTATTCTCTTGTTGATAGCATGTTTATATGCTTTTATTACGTCAGGACTTGTATTCTTATTGCTCATTCTACTGTACTCATTGTTATCATTGCGAAGGCTTAATAATAATGAAGACATAGTGTTTTGGTATTGATTACTTCTACTTTTGCTTTCTTTGCTGTAGTTTAATGACGACCAAACTTTCAAGTTTCTAGCCATAATAAAGTCTCCTTTCAAAAGTTGTTGAAAATATTATTCCTACTTACAATTACTACAACAGAAGTTATAACCTGTAGACAAACTTTGCAAGTCTCTTTGTAATCTATGATATCCTATTTCATTAGCAACTTCCATAAATAGTTTAATCATTCCTGCTTCAGAATAATCATCAGCTTCAATCTCATCAAAGCCATCATTATGACAGTTCTTTACTATTTGACGAACTATATCAATTATTAACTCTTTAGACACATCTACATGTTCACTGTTAACATACATACCTAAAGCTCTATTTCCCATTTCATTTTTACATCTCATATTAAGCCTTTCAAAAGCTGTTAAAAATATTATTTAATAATTCCTTACAATGATATTATAATATATTAATAAAAAATATTACACGATTAACGGAAACTTTTCATCAAACACGTCTTTCCAATAAAGCGGTAATAAAAAGTCATTACGTATAATATTGTTTACCCGAATCAAATCCATATTATCTTCTACATCTTTTGAACATGAAATTACAAAATCATGTCCTGCAACTTCACATGTAATATCATATACAATACGACCATGATAAGGTATATAACCCGTGTAAGTTTTAGTATATTTAATAGATGTTTTCTCAGGAATCACTCTTATACCATCATGTAACGGAAATTTATTTACTAAAATACTCAATCTAATAATCCTTTTTTAAATTACAAATCATCGATATAATTTACTACTACTACATTTTCTCCATCGTATATCTTTCTCCTTACTTAAAAAATCTCTTCTATACTTTTATTATGAAATAAAACATGTCCAACTTTTAACAGCTTATCTGAACCTCCATGACTTATCCTGAAAAAAGAAAAGTAAGATCCATCTATACTGTATCCATCACCTATAACTTTTTCTTTTGCTTCATCTAAACTAATAAAAGGACCAAAAAGATCTTGAACTTCATAAGAGTCTTTAACAGAAAACGTAACAAAAAACATACATAACCTTTCAAGAAAAATAAAAAACTTTCTAAAATTATTTGCATAAAACAGGATGAATCTGACAATTGTTTCTTAAGCTTCCTACTGGAGCTGTTCTAAAACAATATGTATCTTTATAAACACAAAGAACCACACCTTCATGCTCATCATCAATCATTTTTTTAATAACATCTTTAAGATTAAAAAAAGCAGATGATTGATCCCACGGCTTTTTGAATTTATAAAAGTAATACAAAGCAAAAAACGATTCACAATTTACAAATGTTTTTTGCTTTGTCAAATCATCTTTATCTATTTTCTCGTTTATGCAGTCTAAAAACAGTCTAGAAAATTTGTACAAAACTTTTTTCTTCCTTTTCTTCTCTGCCTCACAATTACTCCACTCGCCTTTTTTGACTTCTATTTTACAGTTTATCTCAGGTCTAGACATAGTATAACTTACATCAAGCAATATGCAGATACAGAAGAGAAGTGATACTTTAATTTTTTTAAATTTCATTTAAACATTCCCTATAATTATCAAATATAGTCTTTAAGCTATAGATATAATAACGTCATCGTATCCTTCACTCTTGAATTTGTTCCTTATTTCTTTAGCTGTTTTATAAGAAACATAATTATCAACAACTTCAGTACCACCAACCCAAACTGTGTACATGTCTTCAACTTCATCTTCATCTGCATCTTCATCTTCTGTGTAAATTTTGCTTTTAGCAAACTCTTCAACTTCATCTTCACTTAACCATTCTAATAGATTGTCAAGAATAAATTTTCTTGTTAACAAACTATTCTCAATATCATCAATTAATAAATTAGTATATCTTCTACTCATAACGTAACTCCAAAAAAGTTGTTAAAAAATTTATTGAATAATTCCTTACATAAGAATTATACATCACAATATTCAATATTTACACTTAGTGAATTCAATGCCCATGTATCAGAGTCTTCATTGTATATAATATCTTGATCTACTTCCAACTCTAAAATCATGATTATGATCTCATCTGCAGAAATTAAATGATCTTTGTATAAGTCACAAACATTAATAAGCTCACATACATCATGATAACTTTTCTCACCACTTGCAATATATCCTAAAATTAAAAATCTATACTCATCTCTAAAACTTTCAAAATCATACATTCTAAAACCTTTCAAAAGCTGTTAAAAATAAAATTATTATTTCCTTCCCCACACTTATATTATACAATATATAATAATTTATTTACACTCATGAGTAACATCAATTGTTTTGTTAAACAAACTAAAATACTTGAATGATACTTTCTTAGATTTACTTCCAAAAGTTAATAACTTTGATTTTTTAAGATTAAAGTTATGTAAGTCTATATAAAAACGAAACAAATACATTGAGCTTATAACAACAACATATTCAGTATCTGGATTGTTCTCTTTAACTTTCATCAAGTGAATTTTAATTTCAGCCTCTTCCTCCAAAAATCTGCCAAATTTGTATTTTTTAATATCAATCGTCTCAATCTTGTCTTTGTTCAAAGTTAACCAGTTGATATAAGCATTATCACAACTTTTATCAATTATTGCTAAAGTTAGTCTTGGATACAAAGTCTTACTATTTATTAAATCACTTAATACATACATATCACCATGATAAATCACAGTATCTCCCAACTTAAGTCTTTTGTTCTTAACGATACCACATTGACTGCTGCAATTAAATTTTTCCAGACTCTTTTTGCAGAAGCCTGTAGCAGATAACGTCATCAAAACAATATAAACAACATACTTCATTATTGCTCCTTACAATGTAAAATAGTTTAAATAATAGTCATGTTTATCTAATTAATGAATATACTCATTACCTTCTATTTCTTCACCAACATACTCTAAAATAAGGACAAGTTTGTGAGGAACTCCAACTGTATTCGAACCATTTACAAATTCAGTATAAACTCTTTCAGTATCTGTGACTTTATAGTAAGAATTGTTTAATTTAATATGCTTACCTGCTGACATGACCCATCTTTGCATTATGTCTTTGAAGTATTCATAAGTATTGTCTCTTTCACCTGTAACCTCATGAGAACATCTTGCATTTTCTGGTGTTGTATATTCTTGCAAGTATGAATTAGAATGTCGCTTCCACCATCCTGTATAAGATCTACAAGGATCCCATCCCATGTAAGTTGAAAGTTTTTGATTAATACATGTATCAAAATGAATTTTCTTAACCTGCTGTTCTTCTTCATTATAAACTGCAATGTTCCAGTTTTCACACATGTCCATTGTATGCTGGTCTGTGCTGTAGCTGTATCTTCTAAAATTATGATATCTGCTAATTAACTTTCCAACAATCTCACCTTCATCTGTTATTTTATATGTTGAGAAAGGTTCAAGACCTTGTGGCAATTGTTGTGTATTGTTTTGCAATTGTAATTCTGAGAGTATTTCTTCAATGTTAGGCGCTGGACCTACTGGACCTGTTTCACCTCTTGGACCTGTTTCACCTCTTGGACCTGTTTCACCTCTTGGACCTGTTTCACCTCTTGGACCTGTTTCACCTCTTGGACCTGTTTCACCTCTTGGGCCTGTTTCACCTACTGGACCTGTTTCACCCTTTGACCCAATGGAACCATTCTCTTCTTTTTCTAATTGCGAAACATTGATAGAAACTTCATTTTCTTTGTCAATGTTTCTTAAAATATTTGTAGTAATTTCTTTTACAAACTCCTCTTTAGAAAGCGGCTCTGGTCCAGAGTCTACTAAGGAAGAGCAACCAGTAAATTGTAAAATAGCAATATTTAGAATAAAAGAACAAACAGCATTGTTTTTCATAATTTAAACCTTTCAAAAGCAGTTAAAGATAAAATATCAAATTAATCTTTTTTGTATAAGTGAGCTATGGTTTGATGTAATCAATCCTTTTATTAACCAGATATGATTGTTAATAATATTACTAAAAACATACGAATATAAAACAACATCAGATATTCTACTTTCAAAATTTTCTTTTTTTGAAAACTCAAATCCTATCCAATAAGCTCTAGTACTTTTTCCATGACGAAGATGATTTCTGCAATCAAACGTACTGGGTGTTTCCTTGATTAAGATTAAGTCTTTATCAAATAACTCTATGTCATGAAGCACTAACTCTTCGAACTTTTTAAAAAGATCAGAGTATACTATTCGTTCCCAATTAATTTGAGACACCCGTTCTTCAACATGAAAACAGCAAGTTACACACTTTTCAGAATCTTTATGAGGTTTATTACTTCCTACATGCCATTCAAGGTGAATTGCTTTACCAATCTTTTCTTTATATTTTTCTAAGAAAGTACCTGTATTATTATATCTTACAAATACTCCCGCACTACATTTTCCTAATACTAACTTTTTACTTTCCTCAATTAATAAACTAATATTGTTAGTTTTTTCTACCAACGTCATATCAAAACCTTTCAAAAGCTGTTAAAGATAAAATATCAATATCCTCTTATGTCGTTATACGCATCTATTCCATATAACATCCCAGTTTCCATAGCTATTTCGTTTCTCCACATGTTATCAAAATCTTCATCAGACATCTCTACTCTTTCTTGATCTTCACTCTTGCTAGGGTGATAAATACATTCACAAACATCATCCCAAGGTACTACTCCACTCTTCTCATAATTATCCTTCAACGTATTCGCATACCAAAACGTATGTGTATTTAAAACGTCTTCTCCATTCTTATCTCTAACTAACGATATCAATCTATCTAATCTTACGCTATGACTAAGCCCAGGACCAAAAAGCCTAGGATTGTTATAATAACCTTCTTTAAGCTCTATCATCAACTTCTTATTCTTTTCTTCATTAACTTGACTAGAAGAATCACCATACGGTGCAAAAACTAAAAATGCAATATGCTTTCTCATAATGTTGACCCTCATATGTCATAATGTGTATACAACTTTTGCAAGTCGCTTTGTAATCTATGATATCCTGTTTCATCAGCAACATCCATAAATAATTTAATCATTCCTACTACAGCATGATCATCAGAACATATTTCATCAAAGCCATCATTATAACAGTTCTTTACAATTTGCTGAATTATGTCAATCAAAAGTTCTTTAGACACATCTACATGTTCTGAATTAACATACATGCCCAAAGCTCTATTGCCTGTTTCATTTTCATATCTCATATTAAGCCTTTCAAAAGCTGTTAAAAATAAAATTATTATTTCCTTCTCCACACTTATATTATACAATATATTATAAATTATTTACACGTGAATTACCAACTTTCTCTTTGAAGCTCTAAAGCTATTAGAACTTAAAAGTAATAAGTCCTTGAAGACTTTTTCGATTTGCTTTTAAATTAAATCTAATACTGTCTTTAACACTAACATTAAGCTTTCTGTTCATTTTATTTGAATTATATAAGCAAGTTTTTGTTTTATTTTCATTTAAAAAATATTTGTTCTCATAAACATTTTTTATAAAATTATTACACTCCAAAGAAAATGCTACGCTAGTAATAATTGTTATTAACCCAGTAAATAAAAAAACACTACTAACAACTTTTTTCTTTTCACCATTACGATAAATAATAGAATTAACTTCTTGATTGCTGCTTATATCTTCTTTAGCTTTTTTTAATAAAACTAAACCGCTAATAGTAAAAGTAATTCCTGCGACTATAAGCAAAGAGTATATAACGTTATTTTCAAATAAAACATCAGAATACTCTTTTTTTAAACTTTTACTATAATCTTTACTACTATTTCCTAGATAATACTTTTTTAAGTCACTCAATGTAGTTCGTAGTCTGCTAATCTTTTTGCTACTAATCTTTTTGCTACTAATCTTTTTGTTACTAATCTTTTTGTTACTAATCTTTTTGTTACTAATCTTTTTGTTAACTAAAAATTTAACTTGTAGAAGTTTAGACTTAAACTTAAAAATATTTTTTTCTATTACATTACTAAGGCGCTTCATTCTATTTTTCTTACTTGCTGTAAAACTTTCTTTAAATCCGTCTATTAAAACATTATCTTTTATTCTGTAAAGCTCTATTACAGTATAATATTTTTTGTTTGCTTTTCTAACTTTAATAATAAAAGAAAACTTTGCTTTTAGTTTTTTTGCTAAACTTAAATTACATTCTTGCTGATCATATTCAATTTTTAAATTTGACTTTTTTATCTCTTCATATACTGTTTCACTAGTTAAAATCTTATACTTCATACCAAACAGCTTATGAAGAGATAAATTAAAATTATCTCTTATAACAATTTGCTCAACTATAGAAAACTCATTTGCTTGTATATGTGATGTTATCTTTTCTTTACAAAAAGCACTCGAAGAAAGTAAAAAAAAAAGTATTTCATGTTAAACCTTTCAAAAGTAGTTAAAAAAATCAAAAGTCTAATTGTGTAGAATCAATTCTGCCTAGAGATAATACATGTTCTATTCCCTTGCTCGCACGCTGAATCTCATTATCTATAGGATCTTCAAGCAAAGCTTCTCTATTACCATGAATAATATTCACAGAATCATCATCATTTGTAATATGAGTAAAACCCTCTTCTTTAAAACTATCTAAAATCTTCTTGTAATTAACCCAGTCAGTTAAATGACTAATCAAACTATTCTCAAGAGTTCTACCGTCTACTAAGCCTAACTTATTCAACATTTCAGCTTCACTAACACCATTATAAAAAACCCGGTCAGGATTACTAAAACTATATCCAGTTATATTTAAGATTTTCATGTTTAAACCTTTCAAAAGCAGTTAAAAATAAAATCTACTCACTTAAATCAATAACATCAGAAAACTCTTGATTCCAATCATGCTCAAAAACAACAGGACTATGAATATAAATCTTCAATAAACTCTTATAAGCTAATAATCTAATCTCATCTTTATCCATATTCTCAAATACCTTGTCAGCTAACTTAACTCTATTCTCTTCATTATTGTCAACCATAATAAAACCTTTCAAAAGCAGTTAAAAATATTATTTCCTTCCAACACTTATATTCTCTCAATCAATTTAATTTATTCCACCTGTCTCCATAGTCTTCGTCTTCATCTAACTTTAAAAAACCATCAACTTCCCAACAGTACTTCAAATGCAAAGCATCATGTATACTGTAATTAGACAAATGTTCTAACTCAAAAGTAGCAAGATGATTAAATAACTCTTTCAAGTCAATAGTAACAGGAACTCCAATAGCTTTTGCATATGCATCATGTAACATCTCTTTCTCGTCAGAATCTAAATCATCATATTCATGAACATTAGAAATATAATGATTCTTTAACTCGCCATTAGCAGCACGATCTCTCAATCCAAATTTCCAAGCAACTATAATCTTCATATCAAACCTTTCAAAAGCAGTTAAAATTATTATTTCCTTCCCCACAACTATATTATAATATACATAAACAATATATTACACACTAATATTATTCATCTTTAAACCCTTCAAAAGAAACTAAAAATAAATCTCAACTATATAATATCTCCAATAACATATACAATACAAAATATACTCCAAATACACTCAACCAATATAACAAACACTTATAACACATATCACTCACTAACTCCTGCAAATAATACTACATCATAAATAACAAATGGTACAACTTAAACTCAGATACACTCTAAAAACAATACAATATGTTTTATCATACTCTTATCAAAACACTTACAGACGCTAAACCAGATACACAGATGTATATCTCAAACTACAACACAGGACAAGGCGCGCGAAACGTTTTGATGCTGAGTGTAGCTGTTTATTGTTTTTTATTCTATTAAAGTGTTGATTTGTTTATCTAATTCATCTTTAGTTTGAGTAACTTTGATAGGGTTGAAGTTATTAGATAGGTGTATGATTGACCCTTCTTCGGAATCTCGCCATGTGTGTTCTTCGGAATCATAGTAAGGTTTTGAAACGCTTTCGTAGAAGATAATGTGAGAAGTGAAGACAGTGTATAGAGTACCGTCAGTACCTTTGACTTTGATAATTGGATTCATGATTGAAAACCTTTCTGTTTAGAGGTGGCAGACATATTCAAGAGAGTATGTGTATGTGAGGGGTTTTATTCCCGTGTTATTAAGAAGAATGAAGTCAATGAAGACATTTCGTTCTGTGTCGTTAGAGAAAGTATCTTTTGGTATTTTCACATAAGAGTGAGTGGGAATGTTTTTGCAGTTGTAGAAAGCGTGTTTATCTGTTGAAGGCCAGCAGATATTGTAAACATAAATCAAGTAATTTTCCATAATTTATCCTTTTATATTGGGTATTTACATTGTTATTATAACAATATAGTTATTAAAATTACACGTAGTGGATTAGTCTATAGTTGCGTCTATAACTGATGTTATGATTAGTACTGATAGATGAAGTTGATTGTATTCGTTATAGAGGAATGAGTTACCTACAAGAATGAATGTAGAGTAGAAAATTGTGTTATTTATAGTGGATATTATTGTTATCATTTTATTCTTTGCGACTAGATCTATGTGAAAGTAGATAGAGTGTTATATGTGTTGGAAGTGATAGTGTTAAATTAGATAGGGCAGCACAGAATTACGTGAGAAGTGTTTGACGATACGAAGGGTAGTAGAAGTTTGTGGAGCGTGAATTATTTTGAGGGCAGTTCTGTTTTGAGTAGCGCTGTATTTTATCTAGTTTTGCAGGGGGTGAGAGACTAAAAAATAAGTGATTCGTTATCTATTTACTCTTTCTAGTTCTTTTTTGAAAGAGTGATTAGTTTTGATTGTTTTTGATTCTTTTGATATGACTATAGAAGCTGGGTTTGAGTCTGCAGTTATTGGGAATTCAAGTGTGACGTTTCCGTTATCAGAGATGAAAGCCTGATAGTGATATTGTTTATAGTCATTTGAGAAGAAATCATCAACATCAAGCGCATCGAAGTTTGGGTATTGATGATTGAAGCAATTTATTGTTTTGTTGATAAGTGAGATATTATCAGGTAAATTGATATCTTTCATAAAGATTTCCTTTTTTTAGTTAAGATGACTTATATGATTGGATCGTCTGGGACTCGAACCCAGAACCAATGGATTAAAAGTCCACTGCTCTACCGATTGAGCTAACAATCCTTAAGGAGTTTCATATAAGTAATAGTTTAATGTACCACCATCAGCTATTAATTTATTTTATATTTTTGTATAGAAATAAAAGTTATATGAAACTTAGTACACCCGGTAGGATTTGAACCTACGACCAATGGCTTAGAAGGCCACTGCTCTTCCACTGAGCTACGAGTGCATGTGTATCTACATTTTATTGAAGGTTGTAGATAAGAATTTACCTTGTTTATGTTTTACTTCTTAGGAGAATTACCTCTGCCTGGACCGCTAGGATTGCCAGATTTAGAAGGATAGTTAGGATTGCTTGATGAAACCATTTGTTTATTTAACTGATTGTAAACATCAGTACTTTTATTATGATTTGAGCATAATACTTCAGTTAAACATTTGTTTGTATTTTTAGATTCTCTAATAGCATCAACAGTATTTGAAACTATTAGAGATTTATATGTATTAAAAATTTCTTTATTCATAATGAACCTTTCATAAGATATTTAATTTATTCATCTAAAAGACTAGATAAATAAGTGGGCAGTCTCGGATTTGAACCGAGGATCGCCGGTTTATGAGACCGGAGCCTTAACCGCTTGGCTAACTGCCCATATTTAATATTTGTATTGTAACAAATATCAAGTACAAGTTTAACCTTTATACGTCAATTGTTGTAATAATAATTTCGTCATCTCTAATTACAACGCATGACGAATTAGCAACAAATCGTTTTTTATTAAACTTATCAGCTTGCGTTTGAATTCGATTTAAACGCATGTTTTCTGTTGGAAGCATAATGCTGATTGATTTTTTATTGTCGTTACTTTCATGAGTGCTCACAGTCGATGGATTGATATGATATTTTGTATGAATTTCTTTAGTCTTCTTTTCATTTGTTAAATTGTTAATACGTTCAGACTTCAGTTTGATTACTCTACGAACATAACCGCTTGAATGTGAAGTATAGAATACGCCTGGATTTTTATTATCTCTGTAACATGTTGTTCCACTTCGTCGTTGTTTGTCAGAAGTAACATCAGTGAATTGTTTTGTATTAAACATAAATTTTATGCCTTTATTAAATTAGCTGTTATATGAATTATATTAAATTAAGATTGTATTTACACTTATAAATACTTCTTTTTTAAGAACTCGCAAAGTTTTGTTTCTGTATTCTTGGGTCTTTGATTTATACACACGTCTTTAGTATATTTAATCATTTCATTTGTCTTTTTAATTTGCGCCTCGCTTTCTTTGTGATGAAGAAACATTACAAATGTTATAGAAGCGATGATAATTCCAATCGCAAATGATTGTAGATGAGAATAAAACATTAAGAAAAATCCTTTTTTAATTTGATTTACATTGTTATTATAATAAGTAGTCATTTTAATTTACACATTTAATATCATTACCTGATATCTTTTAAACAATGATATTAATCAAGAAATGCATGATAACGTCATTCTATACGTTAAATAGCTCTTCATCTGTATATAAGTCTGAGAAGTCTTCATCTAACATTTCTATTGTGTATTCTGAATCAGCTTCAGTTTCAGTTTCAACTTCAGTTTCAGTTTCAGTTTCAGTTTCAGTTTCAGTTTCAACTTCAGTTACAACTTCAGTTTCAGTTACAACTTCAGTTTCAGTTTCAGTTTCAACTTCAGTGTTGTTTGATTCTAGTTTTAGTGAATGAGGAGTTCCGTTTAAAGTAACAGTGAGCTCTTCAATTTTATCTACTGGGATATAATGGAGTTGTTTAGGGTGATCAATTTTAGATCCGTTAGTTCTAACTTCGAAAGCAGCTGATTGGATATTCATATCCATTCTAGGACCGGCGAAACGAATCCAAGCGAATCCTGCAGTTTTAATAAACTCTCTGTATTTTAAAGTGTCATAATATTCAGCGTCAAATTGATCAAGAGTTGGAATGATGTTATCTATAGAGACTTGAACCCATTTTTTACCTCGACCTCCGAATAAAGCTTTGAGCACCGATCTCCAATCATCTCCGTCTGGTGCTTTTCCAGAACGAACGCAAAGAGGTTTAATGTTTGAATTAATGAGTGAATCAAGATGCTTTTTAAAGCTTGTAACTTTAGGAGAGCCTCCGTTAGAAAGAAAAGACTGAAATAATTCGATGATTTGAGTTTCGTTGCTCATAAGAACCTCGTGGATGTTAGAGTTAGAGTTAGAATCTTTATTATTTAAATTATCCATTTTTAAATCCTTTCAGATTTATTATTAATTACATGATGATTATATCAACCAAAAATTAAATTTTACACTTTAAAAGTTATTATCTTTCATTTATCTCAACCATTAACTTTTCTGATGCAGTTACATTGGCTTGACGATCGATTGTGACATCCTCAACAGTATTATCTTTCAGTTTGTATTGTACAGTAGCAATTTTTTTATCCCATCCTAAAGACATCCATGAACATAGATTAGGATGATGATTATATAAAATATGATTAATAGAGTTATAAGTAAATTCAAATTTCATATTAAATCCTTTCAGATTTATAGATTTTAAAGATTTATATAATTAATATTATTTTTAAATAATTTATTATTAATTACATGGTGATTATATCAACCAAAAATTAAATTTTACACAATGAGAGTTACTTGCAGAATCTTCGCAAATCGCTGGATAAGATATCGAAAGAATTGTTATTGTGATCTTTAACAGTAACGTATGATTCTGCCCACTTTGTTTCACACTTTCCCTTAGCTATGACAGTTAAATTTGAACCTACTGTTAAAATTCTATTAACATCTGTAACTTTAGGATAAACACATTCAGGATGATCGCTGTGATTTGTTAAGATCTTATTGTATTGAGCAATCTTTTTAATGGTTAAAATATCTCCGATGTTTGTTGTACGTATTGAAGCCATATTTTAAATCCTTCCATCTTTATTATTTATTACATGATGATTATATCAATTAAAAATTAAATTTTACACAAAATTTATTGCTCACATTATCTACAATTCAAATAATAAAAGTAATAGTAAAAAATTCTATTGCTGATAATATGCAATTTATATTATACAAAATTAACTTAACAATTTACACGTTGACGACTCTAAGCGATGTTACATCAAGTCATTTATTGTATAAGCTTGATACTACGTTATTTTAAACAACACTCTCTAACAATATTTTATTTAATTGTATTTTGTTTTTAAACATTCCATAATCACGTTTAGTGTCTAACACAAGACATCCATCGTTTAAGTTATCGCTTAGTAGCTTTGTTAAACAATTGTCAATAAATTTATTCATATCTTTAATTATATTCTCACTTTTTATTGCGTAGCCGTATAATAAAATACAATCAGCGAATTCTAATATACGCTCATGATCTTTACAAATCCCAATTTGATCTTTGCCATATAAACTGAAATGATCCATAATAAAACCCTTTGTTTGTAAATTTGTTAGGCTGCTCTAGCTTTGAGCCAGTTTTGCAGTGTAAAGATATGATATTCCATATCTTCTACAAGATCTTCTTCCACTTCATAAGACAATTCAGAGTCGATAACATATTTAACATCATGAGTTTCTAAGATAGCTTCAAGTGCTGCTTGGCCTGCTTCCCAATACTCACCCATACTGAATGGGATGTGATCAATTGAAGATGGAAGATATTCTTCTCGAATAACTTTTCTTGCGCATTCCATATCTTTAGGACCTGAATCAGATTCAGTAACAAGAACGACGTCACCACTTTCGTAGTTGATATGACCGATGCCAGAAGGGAGAGATCGATAATCGATTTGAAAATACGTAGAGTTTAGTAAGTCTTTAGTAGTCATATTAATCCTTTAAGATTATTTTGGATTGAATCCTTATTTACATAAAGATTATATCAATTATAAATTAAATTTTACACTTAAGAGATGACGTTGCTTAGTCTTGCGACATCAAGTCATCTAGAGATTAGAGTATAATTTGGTTTAGCGAATCGACCTTTATATCCTCTGTAGTTAGATGAGTGATGATCGATGATATCCATTCGCTTTTGGGCACAAGGCTCTTTGATAACTCCAGTTGATGTGTATGAGTATTCATATCCGTTAGGCGCTTTATATGTTTGTTTTGTAGCTGTTCTTTTGTTAATAACGAACTGATCTTGAACTTTATAAGATATTTGACTTGTTGTATAAGGTGAAACGTAGGTTGCTTTAATTTCCCGGCGAACATATCCGTTTAAATATGTAATGTATGAGACTTTGTGATGAGTATCATAAAACTGACGATTTCCTCGTTTCGCTTGGCCCAGAGTTGTTGTTTCGCAAAGCGTTGGGTTTTTAGGATTGATATTAAATAGTGATAAAACGTTTTCCATATTAAATACCTTTACTTTTAAAAATGTTATTGTAATCCTTATTTACATAAAGATTATATCAATTAAAAATTAAATTTTACACATCGCAGATGACGTATCCTAACCTTGACGACTCGAATCAATTAAGATAAGGTTGCATTAATAATATTAACATTATCTTCAGCAGATAAAATATATTTATCCATTCTCCATGTTGTTCTGATTGTTGTAATATACTCACTTTTTTTCTCACGATAACTCAAAGATGGGAAACGACCTTCTTGAATATCCCACATGAGATTAGCAAATTCATCAGGTATTTTGCTTTCAATCGTTACTTTGATAAAATCCCAGTCATCATCTTGTTTAATTAATTTCGCTGATAGTTTTGGTATTGAAACATTTGTTTTTTCTGCGATGTCTAAGGTTGCAATGAGATCTTGACACTCAACCATATCAGTTAACATTTGTTCGCCAGACTTCAGCATCTCTGTTGAACAGAAATCTTTATTATCAGTCCAGACTGATCCTAACACTGTGGTATCATTTATTGGTTTAGCATTTTTAATTAATTGAGATAAATTCATATTGAATCCTTCTATTGGCGGGTGGTGATTAATTATAAAACAAATAGAGACTTAGTTACACGATGTAGGTTAACCTATATCTTGCATCTCTGCCATTACTTTTTCTGAAGCATGCACAATTCCTTGTTTATCTACAGTAACGTCTTCTTCAGTTCCATCTTCCATCATATAACCTACCGTCGCAATGTTATCGTCCCAGCCTAGAGTAGACCAGTAACCAGAAAGATTATGATGATGACGATTTAAAGCATCGTTAACTGATTCATACGTAAATTCCATATTTTAAATCCTTTCAGATTGTTTTAGTTTGTATCCTTGATTACATAAAAATTATATCACACCAAATAATTTATTACACGTTAACAACATAATCTTTGAAATCTTCGAAAAGTGCTGGGTGAATTTCAAAAGTTTCATTGCCTATAGGCTCACCAAGGTAATAATCAGTTTGAGTTTCAGGGTTCCACATAAAACAAACACCAGCCATAGCTCCAGTTGGACAAACAACTGATACAGTGTAAAAGCCATTCTTGCCTTTTTTTACTGAATCGATTTTATAACCGTAGTCCATACCGTTACAAAAATCTTCAGCTAACGCTTCGATTTGTTGTTCAACAGTCTTATTTAAAAAACCCGTTTTATTAGCTGTATTTTTTAAAACCTGCATTTTAAATCCTTTCAGATTATTTTATATTAAATCCTTAATTACATAAAGATTATATCAATTAAAAATTAAATTTTACACATCGCAGATGACGTATCCTAGCCTTGTAACATCAAATCAATAAACACAGCAGCATTAGAAATAATGTAAAAAGGTAATGATACCAGAAATGATAGAACAAAAAGATTGACTGATAATTTAAAACCAAAAAATACTGTTTGCATAAAACTTAGTTTATTAACTTTAAATGATAACGAAACTAAGTCTTTAGATAAATTGAACATAAATTTACTCGTGAGTCTAAGTTGATAATATATATACTAAAACTGTAATTAACATTATTAATAAAACAATATCAAAGCAAACAGTTTGTGCTTTAGTTAACAAATAGTGCCTTTCGTTTTTCCTTAATTACATAAATATTATAATATTTTAAATTTATATTTTACACATCGCTGATGAACGTATCCAAGCCTTGTCACATCAAATTATATAATCATGTTGTCTTTGCTCAGTAAGATAACGGTAAGCAAGCTGAGATGCAATCGCAATATCTCCTAAATCTGCGTTTCTTGTCACGAATTGAGATAAAGCTTTTACAAAAGAGTCATAACCGAACTCTCTAACAGACATATCACGATATTCAATGTATACTTGACGAATTTTAACAGAACTCATATTAAATCCTTTCAGATTTATAAATTTTAAAGATTTATAATAATTAATATTTTTTTTATTTAATTTTTAAATAATTTATTATTTATTACATGGTGATTATAATATTTAATTAATAAATTTTACACATCACAGATGACGTATCCTAACCTTGTAACATCAAGTCATCTATCAAGATTACGAATAGTCTCTTTATACTCATCACAGTCTTTCCTTGAAACCTCTCCAGAGCACACAACATTAACTTCGTCACCTAGATATGCATCATAAGCTAAACATATACACCCAAGAAAAGATATAGACAAAAACAATACAATCAAAAATGCCTGGATCTTATAAATCAACATACACAAACCTCACTCATCTAATGTTAGTAGTTAAAAAATATTTTCAATATGACAACTCAAAACAACGTTTATTGTTCAAACAAGAACAGATAGATAAACCCAGCCATTGGAAGTGTCACTGTGATTGTTAATAAAATTCCATAAATATCCATAAAATAAACCTCTCGTCGTTAATTGATTAATTATCCTTACATCGTTATTATAATATAACAACTTCATAAATTACACGTTTAGAAAATATTCTTCCTTAAAATCATCTTTATCATCACACTCATCGTAAAACAAAACATATCCAACTTCTTTCATCACTTCATTTTTAACTTCAAAAAATGTATACTTCGTTTCGTCACCATCATCTCCTCGTGTAACACTATCAGTAAATTCATGACGCGCTTCTTCAACTGTTTTAAATGGACCATATAACTGCGACTCTGTATATCCACGTTGTACAACTGAAACAAAAATCATATTAAACCTTTCATCGTGATGTTGCTTGAAATATTGTTTCCTTCCTTACATGTATATTATACATTAAAGAATCAAATTTTTACACGTTTGACGATACGAATCATCGTAACTTCAAATCATTTATCTAATCATCGTAACTTCAAATCATTTATCTAATCATCGTAACTTCAAATCATTTATCTAATCGTCGTTTATCCATCAATCCCCAACCCAAACCCTAATTACACAGAGTATATATCTTCTTCATCTACTTCGTCTTCATTCGTAACTTCCCCAGTTGTTTCCTCTGTATCAATCTCTTCGTCCAGATTCGTGTTTTCCTCAATCGTTTCCTCAATCGTTTCCTCTTCAACTTTTTCTGTTATAACTTCTAAACTCATAGAATGGGGAGTTCCTGATAATCTTTCGATTTTATCCTCACTGAGTTCATCCATCGGTATATAACATAACTGTTTCGGATGATCGATTTTGGATCCTGATGTTCTTATCTCAAATCCTCCACAATTTACACCATCATTAATTCGAGCTCCATTAAATCTAATCCATGCATAATCCTTAGATTTAATCCATTTTCGATATTCTGATGTGTCAATTCCATCCTCATCAAATTTATCCAATCTCGGTGTCACCTTATCAATTCCAACTTTAATCCATTGTCTTCCTCGTCCCGAAAACATTGATTTTATTTCAGTTCGCCAACCCGTATCTCCAGATGTTACACGTTTTCCTTTTAATGAACCGACTTCATCTTTCAATATATCAATCAAGGCTTCCCCAAATCTTAAAACAGAAGTTTTATCTTTACCCTCAGATAAATTCTTTTCGAATAGATCTTTAAGGAATTTTCTTGTTTCAGCATTATCAATTACAGTTTGTATTAGTGGATGTTTCATACATATCCTTTCAAAGATATTAATTAATTACATAATGATTGTATTATCTGATCTCATCGTTTTACACTCGTTTTCCTTCATTTCCTATCTTTATAGTTTTATAATATTTAATTTTATTATTTTAAATAATTTTTTTATTTATTATTTATTATATTGATATTATATATATTATATTTTAAAAATACACATTTAATATTAATATCTGATTTATAATATTTAATTTTTTTATTTTTTATTTTTTTTATTTTAAATAATTTTATTATTTATTATTTATTACATGATGATTATATCAATTAAATTTTAAATTTTACACTAGGCCAAAAGCCCCGGGGCTCTTAGTAGCCCTTTTTGGGCCCCTAAAAAGCCCCCTATATTATATCAAACTCAGTGAGTAATTTACACGGGCCGCGCCTAAGTCGGCTGTCGCTTCTCCTCACTCACAACTTTTAAAAGTATTTTCTTCGTTACCCTAACACCACGAGTCACGTATATAGATAAGAGTAGAAAGAAAAGAAATAGCTTTTCGTAGTAGTTTGCGGCGCTTTTTGATAAACCAATTTTCAGTTTTTGGTCAAAAATTTTCGGGAGAACTTTTGAATAACTTTTTGATATATAGATAAAAGAAAAGAGAGCGACTTATGAGCATGAATTGTAGAGAGACGAAGCTATTAGTTGAGGGATGGAGAAAGTTATTAAGAGAAGAGATAGATATAGCTGCTAGTGGAGATGTTGAAGTAGCATATCCTGATGATATTGATAGCGATTTGTTAATGAAGGGAGATGAAGATGGTGAGATAAGTGGTTTTGTATATCCTGATGATAGTAGACGTTTAAGAGGGGGAATATATTATGAAGGCGAGTTAGTGGGGTTTATGACACCTCGAGAAGAAAGAAGTGGATGGAGAGTGGGTGCGATTTATATTGATAGTGAAGTAAGGGAGAGTATTAGAGGAATAGGTAGTATTGCGATATCGAAGTTTTTTGTGGGTAGAGAAGCTGCTGATTTGTTGATTGGTGTGGACAATATTTCTTCTAAGAGAGCGTTTAGCAATGCTGGATTTGTAGATACTGGGCGAAAGTATGTTGATGATAGTGATGGTTGGGAAGCGACTGTGTGGAGTAGGGTGTCTCGGGTGTCACGACGTTGATGCTTGTTTAATTTATATTTGTGATTTGATTGAATATATATATTTATATTAAATATTAATTAGGAGATAATATGAGAATAACTGAGAGTAGATTAAGAAGAATTATAAGAAATATATTGAAAGAATCAGCTAGTAAAAATAGTAGAGGTAATATAGACTTAAGTAAAAGAGGTAAAGAGATAAGCGAGTCTGAAGCAAGAAGTCTTAAGTATGATTTTATTCCTGATCATGGTATAATTGCGGGAGAACAAGAAGCTGACAAGCTTATAGAATTATTAAAGGGTAAACAAATCAATACAAATGAAATAGTAATAAGTCCAGATAGTGTTGAAGATATCAAGTGGGCTAACAAGAATGAGTCAAAAGCCTTGATTCCTTTATTTGTGATTGAAGATAGCGACTTAAAAAGTGAGATTAATATTATTGTTTTTAAAGAAGCAGGAAGTAATACGCATTATAAGTTAAGATTAGATGGCGAAAGTTTTGTAGATAAATCAGCACCGGGTTACCATGGAACAGATCCTAGAGAGATTCATTATAGCGATGATATCAAAGCAATTACTAAAAGAGGAAATAAGTATGGTAAACCTAATTTAGATCATTTAGATCGTTTAAGTATAGAAAGATCTGAAGAAAAAGCGCGTCAAAAAGACATGATGGACAGAGGTCGATTTTAAGTCGGAAATATTTGATAATTTTGATCGAGATGGGTGTCGCCTGTGTCACGACGTTTAATTGTGTTAAACTTTTCATATTGAATTGATTAAACATATTTATATGCATATAAAGATTGATTAGGAGTTAATGTAATGAACAAAGAAGAGACAAGATTATTAGTTGAGAGTTGGAGAGATTTGATAAGTGAAGACGTATATAGTATGAGACCTAGTCCTGATCCTATTGATAAACAGACTATGACTTCTGTGGTGCCAAAGGATCAGATAAGTGGTGCTAGTTCCAAGGTTGAAGTAATGAAGTTAATGAGTGTGAGTACAGGATTTTTCGGTACATTAGTTGATTCAATTAGATTTGGGTTCTTGTCAAGAGAAGAAGTGAATAAAATATGTGATGCTTTATCATCAGGTTGTGAGGATAATTTTAAGAGTTTACCTTCAACGCACGCTTGTTTGAAGTATTGGAAGTCTGAGGTTTCTCGTTTAGTTGATCGAGTTGATGAAGAGTTTAAATTAGCGTTTTGTGAGAGTATAAAGAGTAATTGTGAGATGGTAAAGAATAATTATAGTAGAGCATATGGTAAAATAAAGCAATTAAGAATGTAATTTTTTGCTGATAATATATAGATATATTAAAAAATTAAGGAGATTAATATGAAAATAACTGAAAGTAAGTTAAGAAGTATTATAAAAAGTGTATTAAATGAGTCTGAATTTATGCCTGAAGATTATTTACAAAGAGACTTTGATCATAGAGAAGTGGATTCTAGTACTAATATGAGTAAAGCAAAGTTTTGCTGTGATATGTCCAAACAAGAATTGATAGAGATGTGTGATAAGATTTGCAAAGCTAATCATAAGATGGCTATTCATTGTATTGAATTATGTGCACACTGCTGTAGAGGAGATATTATGGGTTGTTGTAGATGTTTAGACGAGATATGTAAGTGTATTCATTGTGAAAAAGTATGTTCAGAATCTTGTGGTTGTTAATTAGGTATTTATTATTTTGTGAAGTGAAAAAGAAACAACTTATTAATATTTAGAAACAACTTATTAATATTTAAAGATAAAGGGTTTTTTGAAATGTTTAGGTTTTTATATATTGTATTGTTGTTTTTATTTATTTCTTGCAATGATGATAGAGTGGAAAAAGAAGAAGATACTAGTGAGTGTAGGGAGTTGACGATTTTAGTTGAAGATTGCATGGTATTGCATAGGGGAGCGTTGAATTATATTGATAGCTGTGGAAGTTTGGATATAGAGCAAGCTAAGATGAATTTAACTTGTGAAGACTTGTTAGATTATTTTGGATTAGGTGATATAAGCGGTGATATAGATATGTAAAGCATTAGTCTAGATCATAATCAAGTATGTCGCCGTATTAATTGTAACCGCCTGCTGGCATATCACTCATGTCGTATGAAGTGTTTATTTCATCTTCATCATAAGTTGGTGGGTAGTCAAAGTCTAAGTTGCCTATTCTTTTGTTAAATTCATCTTCTGACATGATTTCATCTGTGACTTCATCTACATAGAATACTTCTCCAGTTACAGGATCATTTACTTTTGTATATTCTGGATGCTTAATATCTTTTTCATATCCGTGATTATCGAAAGAGTATCTTTCAGGATCTGGATTACCTTGTTCAAGCGAGTCTTCTAAGCTGCTTCCGCTAGAGTAGTATTCGTTTTCTTCATAATTTTCAGATATAACGTTTTTTATAATTTTTCTAAGCTTTTTTTCTGTTATTAGCATAAATTTTCTTTCTTTTTTTTATGTATATATTATAAGTATAACTAAAAAACATTAAAAGGCTTTTATTATGAAAATATCAGAAATATTATTGAGAAAATTAATACGTGAAGTTATATTATTTGAGTTAAGTAATAAGTTTATTCTTAAAGGCTTAGTGTATAACATGTCAGATGAGCCGAAAAAGTTTGAGAGTATGCTTGAAACGAATCATTATTCAGATATTGATGAAGAAATATTGATAGATGATCCGCCATCTGAATTAGAAAGAGTTAAAGAGTTAAATTTGATAAAAAAACAGTATAATAATAAGTTTAATGATGAGAGTATGCTTTACAGACTAGACGTTGAAATTAATGAATTATTTGATGAATTAATTATTGACAGTGGTTTTGATTCTCATATCGATTTGGTAAAAAAAATAAAAAGCGAGATTTCTGAAATCATTTATTATCATAAAGAACATTTTAGTTGTTTAAGACCTAAATTTTTAGCTAAAAAACACAATATTATATTTAATAGCGATGATTTAGAATCAGCAGAATCAAGTGCATATCCTTCAGGTCATGCTGCGCAGGGATATTATATCGCTTACAGACTATCTGATCGTTTTCCGTTGTTAAGAAAAGAGTTCTTGAATCTTGCTAAAAAGATTTCGCAGTCAAGGTTAGATAGAGGTGTTCATTTTCCATCTGATATTAATAGCGGAAAAGCTTTAGCTAAAAAACTATACAAGAAATTTAAACATTAGTTGGGTAAGAGTTTAATATTTTTACAGTTTTTTTAATTTTTTCAATTTCATCTTTAGAAAAAGTATTTCTATTAATAGACTCTTCAGCTGTTTTTATTAATATGTTAATCATTTTTAATTGAGTTGTTGTTATTATATATTTTTTATTCATAAACGAAATAATATAAAGATTTATATTAATTTATAAAAAGTAATTTTTAGATTGCAAAGAATAATTATAGTAAAGCTTATGGTAAATAAAGATAGGAATTAAGAATGATTAATAATATTAATAATAAAAAAGAAACAAAGGTTTTAGTAGAAAGCTGGCGAAGACTATTAAATGACGAAGACAATGTTGATAGCCAAGAAGTGCTTGAAGAGGGTTTAAAACAAAACTTGGCATTAGCAGCTTTGGCAGCTATTGCTTTAAATCCTTTTAAACAAACACAAGCGAGTCCTAATTCAAATTCGCGTGAAGCAGCTACTTCTGAAATGAATAGTCAGCTCAAACAAAAAGGCGTTAGCGATAGTTTCGTAAAAAAAGAAATAGATGAAAAAATAAATCAATACATGAAAGATAACGTTGTTCAAAGTAGAAGCTATGATGATACACACTATCATGTAGAAAAATTAGTAGATTTAGTTAAGAAATATTCAGCTTTAAATAGTGATGTAGAAGATGACCCTAAAGCATGTGTTATTAGAATTGTTAAATTAATAGGCAAAAAAGTTCAGGAAAAGTCTAAGTCATATATGAGAGGTGATGATCCTAAAATTGATATTTATGATTTTAATCAAATTGTAAAAAAGTTTGAAAGATATATTGTTAAAAAAAGCGAAAAAGTAAACAAAGATAATGTTAAAGGTAAAAAAAGCAAAGATTATGATAAAACAACTTTTATAAACCAAGAATTAATTGATCAACAAAAAGCAGCGGGAAATACGAGTTTATAATAAAGCAAATTCACATTCGAACGAAGATAATGATAATTAAAATGAATTTTAATATAAGATATTTTTAATATCAGTTTTTCTTAAAGTTGTTATCTCCATAAACATCGTCTTTTTTCTAATGTATATGTTCCAGTAATTTTTGTTGTGCATGAAGTTTATGTATAAATGTTACTAAAAGGTGGAGATAATATTATTTAATATATTTTTCTAACTCTAATCTTGGGTTTGAAGAATTAACTATTGATCTAGATATGTTATATATTACATTTTCATTTTTTATATTTTTATTAATTGAGCCGCCTTGTATTTCTATTCCTGTACACAAAATTTCAGCGTTCGGACATTTTTCTATTGTTTTTTCTAATATATTTTCTTTATTTCCTGCAACTAAGATGCCAGTTTTTAATTTTTTTGACATATCGTATATCTTTTCAAATACATCTTCACTTTGCATGAATTCTGATCCTATATTTGAAGTTTTGCATAAAACAAAGTTCATTTTATGTTCATATCTTGTAAATGGAACTAAAGATTCATATCCTGCATATGGATTAAGCGTTACACCACTTGCTCTAAGCACGTCATATATGTGATAAGCGTAATGATCGTTATTATGAAGTACATCACCGATTTTTCCATCGTATATCCACTTTGCGCCAATATAATTTAATTGTTTAATTAATTTGTCTAAGACTCTTTGATTTCCTAAAAAGTAAGATGGATTTATTTTATAACTGTGAACTAAGTCTTTAGTTTCATCAATAACTTTATAGTAATTAAATAATCTAGTACCCGGTTCTAAGTCTAGCCCTAAGCATATTTTATTCATAGAAATTCCTTTTTTTTTATTGTATAAATAAATCTTTTTTTTTACAAATTTATAAAAGTATAAGTTAAGAAATTTATAAAATAGTTAATATCAAGATATAATAATTATATCATTTTTAAGAGAGATAATATGAAAAAAGATTATTTATATTTTATACAGTCAGATAAAACAGGAATGATAAAGGTTGGTAGATCTAAAGATCCTAATAGAAGATTGAAGCAGCTTCAAACGGGTAATGCTAACAAGCTTAAATTAATATCATCTTTCAAAGGAATGGGGTGGAGAGAGAAAATAATTCATGAAAGTCTTAGTAGATGGTCTGAAGAGGGTGAGTGGTTTAATTGCAACTGTGTTGGTAGTATACCTGATGATATTTATGAAAAAATTAAACATGGTAGTTTTGATAGTTGGTGGATTACATAATATATAAAATAAAAAAAGGTTTATATAAATGATTAACAAAGATTTCAAGGGTATATTAAAAGAGTGGAATAGTTTTATTAGTGAATCTTTTAAAAACATAAATTTATCAGATATAGATGAAGACAAATATAACTTTGGGTATGAAGATGAAGACTATAAAAACTATGATGAAGTAAGTGTAAGTAATTCTAATTTTTATAAAGAATTTGATATAAACAATCCAGAAGATTTTAAAAAGATAGAAAAGTTTAATTTAGTTGACGACATACATGGTGTTAATTATAAAATTATGAGTATAATTAGAAAGCTTGAAAGATATGTTCATGAAGAAAGAGAATTAAAAAAAGATAATAGTATAATGGGAAGAATTAAGCTGTATGAAGATGAAGATGAGTGTTTTATAAAATTTGACTTCAGCGAGTTATCAGAAAGCAGAGCAATATCAAGTACTATTGACTTTGAAGCAACAGATAAAGACTGGCCTACAGGATATGGCGAAGGTGCATATAGAATAATGCTTGTTCATAAGTCTACAGAGGGTTTTAATGCAGTTATATTCGAAGTAATGTTAGAATTTTTATCAATGATAAGAGATAAAAGTGTTTGTTCAGATAGAAAGTCAGTTTCTTTAAATGCACAAAAGAAATGGCAAATATATGCCAATAGAAATGATATTGAAATTATTCAACTTGATATAAACAAAGCAGAGTCAGAAGAGTTTAGAATTCCTCAATTAACCCCAGACAATGTATTAGATGATACTTCACAAAAACTGGCTTATAGGCATAAAGGTGAAGAGTGGTATAATTCAATATTTTCTAAGTCAATAAAGAAAACAAATATGAATACTATGAAGTATATTGCAAATAGCTCTGAGTATCTGGAGTTAGTTTTTGCTATTAAAGATTCTCATGAATTATTAAATAAGCTATAGTTTATATTAAAGAAAGAACATAATATAATCATTTATATTAATTAACATTGGTTTACAATAAATTACAGATATTATTTATCTAACTTTTCACTTCTATCTACTTTTGGTATCCATGCTGATATGTGTTTGTTCAATTCAACATCATCTTCAGATTTGTGCACTATGACTTTTTTACCTTCCCAAATAGGCATTTTTTCAATTAATGCAATTTGAATATCGTTAAGCTGTTCTGTCTTTAGCTGATTTTGAATTTGAGAATCTCTTAATCTGGCTATGAGAGCTGCTCTATCAGCATTTGCTGCAGAAAGTTTATCTTTTAATTCTTCTATTTCAGCAGGATCTTTACCCGCTGCTATTGAAAGCATACTTGATATACTACCTGTAAGCATTCCTATTATACCTATTAGTATATCTCTGTTTTCTTCTTGAATCTTGACATATGATAAAAATATGATTAAAGCAATAATCATAATCATAAAAAATACAGAAGCCCACCATCCACGTTTAGCTTTTTCAGTTTGATTAAACTGTTTTTTTGATTTTAAGTCTTTGTTAATCATTTATATATTACCTAATGTATTCTCGTATATTGAATGTAAGAAGTTTATGACTATATTTATATAGTCTATCCAGAAAAAGTAAAAGTCAATCCTTAAAGCAATTCTAGTTGACTCCCTTCCAAGCATAGGCCAAAAATTTTTAATTAAAAATATTAAAGATATAATACCTAATTTTGGATATAAATACCAGAACCATTCTTTTAGCTTTCTATCTCTTGCTCGCGACTTTATTTTTTTAGGTCCAGCAATCTTCTTAACTTTGTCAGAATTTTTTGGAGGTTGTAGACTTTCAATAGAAACACCTACTACATAAACATCTATTGGGTCTCTTATTCCTTTTAACTTATATACTCCTGCGCATGCGTATCTAGCATTTTTAGGCGTATGCATATTTGATCTGTTTTTTACTTTATTAAAAGCTTGTGTAGACAAGCATGTTTGACCTCCTGCAGCTAACGACATTATTCTAGCAGCTGTATTCTTAGATAATCCTTCTAGCTCTACTCGTTTAGCACCTGCGTCTATAAACTTATCTTCTTGCGCTACTTCTATAATTTCGCCCCAATGGATACCGATCCTTGCCTGAAGTGTTGTTCTTGGAGGTATTGTTTTATGATATATTAAAGAAAAGTTAACTGCATCTATTGTACTATTAAAACTCATTAGAAAACCGTCAGATCTATCAATTTCACGACCGTTAAACTTGTATATTAAAGATCTAGTTAACTTATCATGAGCTTGAAAAATTTTTGCAGCATGTTCATTTCCATATTTTTGAACAAACTTGGTAGAACCTACTAGATCTAACAAAAGAATACATAAGTTAATTTTTTTCATTTCCATAACTAGACCCTTAATAAAATATAATCTATATATAATTATTAGTTACAGTTATTTAAAAACAGAAAGACTTTATTAATGTTAAATAAGACGCCTATGAAAAGTAAGAAGTTTATTGCCTATATGACATCAGAGATCGGTTGGAAAGCTATTCTTTTTTATTTGTTATACCACTTGCAAGGAAAGCTAGATCATTATTCTCTAATGATGCTTATGACAGTTGTGATTACAAGCGGATTTATTCAAATTGGTTACATTTTAGGGCAAACTGCTCTTGATAAGTATGTAAATGCTGCAATTCAAATAATTGACAATGAAGATCAGAAGCTAAAAAAAGAAATTAAAAGCTTAAAGGATAAAAAAAATGATTAGAATAATGAAAAAATAAAAGGATATAGCTTTTAAAGCTTAGATATTATATGAATCCAACCAGGTAAATATGTACTACCGTCTGATGTAAAAACAGCACTTTCAAAAGCTTCTTTACTATATGAAGTAATACCATTATTATTTGATGAGTATCCGCACATAAAACACCCTAGCCATTTCCCGGCGGGATCGTTAACATGATATCTATTGTTATAAAACCCTCTAACTACTATTACATGACCAGATGAAGTGAAGTATCCGTGAACTATTGCAATATTACCATTTGAAAGTGATTTTAGCAAGTCACTTGGTGAAGCTGAAGTATTTGTTTTTATTTTTGATTTTTTTGAGTAGTGAGAGTATACACTGTTTAATCCCATTGGTGACTGAGCTATATCTTTACCCCACTCGCTAAAGATATAGTCTGGGCTTATTATATATTCAAAATAGCTTAGAGCCATAGCTATTGAAGTATTTTGACATGTTGAAGACTTATAAAATTCGTTTTCATATTGATTGTAATACGGTATTGATAATATGTCATTTTTACTCTTATCATTATTTTCTAAGTTATTCAAGAAACCCGCAGGTTCACACAGCATGTATGCATTATTTTCTTTTACGCAAACACATTTTCCGCTACTGCATTCATATTTCCCTTCTTGTATATTCATGTTCACAGCGTAAGTTGACCAAATGCATTTGTCATTGCACGAGCTACCTGACATTATTTTGTCAATTTTTTTAAAACTACTTTTTTTAAAATCAGCATCTTCATTAACGCTGCATGAAATTAATAAAAAAAGAACTGTTATAGTATATTTAAGCATATATCTCCTGAGTAGGCTTAAAATGAAAAAATTATCAACTTTACTAGAAAATTGTAATAGTGTTGGACTAAAATTACAAAAATATGAATCTGACTATTTACAATCAATATTTGAATTAAATTTGCAAGGAAACTATAATTTATTATTGAAAAGTAATGTGTGTCTTTTATTATTAAAAGAGTTTTTTAACAAATCTACAATAAGATATTGTGATACAAAAAATAATATTTTTTTAATAGAAAAAATATCTAAAGAGTTTAAAGAAGCTGTTAAAGAAGCCGTAGGAAGGAATCAAAAAAGCAAAGTATTTTCAGATAATAGTGGATATAATATCTCACCTGAAAATATTGCGTCTGTTAATGGTGCTATTTTTGATAGCGGAATAGATGTAAACTCTGGTGATGAATATACGACTATTAAAACTAAAGGTGAAACTACTATTAAAACTTTCAATTCAAAAGAAGAAGCACAGCTTTATTCTAGAAATGTTTCAAGAATGTTTAATGTTAAAAATTAAATGTGTAAATTAAACAACAAATTTTTATTATAATATAGAAGAATATTTTACTTCTTTACTTTGTTTTTGATTATATGTCTTTCTCTATAGAACATATCATGATAATCTTGCATAAACTCTTTAAATAAATCATAAACTTTATCATCAAACTTATCTATATTTTTATAGTCTTTTTTAATAACTTTTTTTATTTGAGACTCTATTTCTTTGTTTTTAAGTTTATTAATTTCTTTGTTTTGTTTATCTTCAATTTTATTAAGTTCTTTTTTAATCATTACTTTAATTTTTTTAATATCAGCGCGTGTCAAACTATTATTTGGCATGAGAAATCCTTTATGAGGTAAAAACTTGACTAGTACATGGAATAACTATTTCCCGTATGAGAAACCTAGGCAGCAGCAAGAAGAAGCAATAGACATAATACTTGAAAAATTTAAGTCTGGTCATAAATATGCTATTGTAGAATGTGGAACAGGTGTAGGTAAAAGTGCAATAGGATTAACTGTTGCAAGAAAAATGAACAATTCATCAGAATACCCAGGTATATACATAAACGGCTCTTATTTTTTAACAACTCAGAAATTGCTTCAAGATCAATATGAAAATGATTTCTCTAAGTTTGATCTTGTATCTTTATATAGCTCTTCTAACTATACATGTAGTATAGACAAAAAAGCATCTTGTAAAGATATTCAAACGGGACTTAGAAGCAAAAGTATGACTAAGATGTACGACAAGTGTAAATATGAGTGTGTTTACAAAAAGAAAAAGAAAGACTTTATAGATAAAGATTTAGGAATAACAAACTTTAGCTACTTTTTAACTGAAAAGAATTATAGTAAAAAAGTTCCTAACAAAAAAGTGCTTATAATTGATGAGGCTCATAATTTAGAAAATGAACTTTCTAGATTCATAGAAATTAGCATCTCTAGTTACTTTTCTAAAAAAATATTAAAAATAACGATACCTGATTCATTAAATACACAGTTTAAAGTATACAATTGGATTAAAAACATTTACATACAAGCTGTGTCTAAAAAAGTTCAATTTATGGCATCACAACTTGAAAAGTTTGGTATAACTTCATCAAAGCTAGAAGACTTTAAGAAAATAACAAATAACTTTGAAATGTTGACTTCTCATTTGAAGAAAATTGAACAGTTTATAAACTTATATGACAAAGAAAACTGGGTTTTTGATATTGAATCAACAGACAATAAAAACAAAAAATTTGTATTTAAGCCCATTGATGTATCTAGTTATTCTAAGCAATATTTGCTTGATCACGCTGACTATATTATTTTTATGTCTGCAACAATAATATCACATTCAGGTTTTATTCAAACTATTGGGTTGCCTGAAAATGAGACTGTTTCTATAAAACAAGATTCACCTTTTGATCCAAGAAATAGTCCGATTGTATTTTCTCCAGCAGGAAGCATGTCAGCTAAAAATATTGATAAAACTCTTCCTATTATGAAAGAGATGGTTAAGTCTATATTAGATAATCATAAAAATGAAAAAGGTATTATTCATACACACAACACAAGAATAGCAAAATATCTTTCAGAAAACATAAGAGATAGTAGGCTAATTCTTGCTTATGGCAGTAATAGAGAAAAGAGTTTAGAAAAGCATTTAAGTTCTAATAAAAACACTGTATTAATATCGCCTTCTATGTCTGAAGGTGTTGACTTAAAAGGTGACTTGTCAAAATTTCAAGTTGTGTGTAAAGTACCTTTTCCTTATTTAGGTGACAAAGTAACTAGAAAAAAAATGAACAAATGGAAGTGGTGGTATGACACTCAAACTGTTAGAACTATCGTTCAAAGTCTAGGTAGAAGTATAAGATCTGAAAATGATAAAGCTGTAACATATATACTTGATGGTGATTGGAGTAGAGTTAAGTCTAAGTCTAGAAGTAGCTTTCCTAATAATTTTTTTAAAAACTATCACGAATATTGATCAGGAGTTTAGACGTGAAAGAAGAATGTACAGGTGCAGGAATTATTGTATACTATGACAACAGAGGTAAAACTATTAGTGACATACCAGAAAAAATTGTTTACTTGGTTTTGATTGACAATAAAGGTTACTATGATTTCCCAAAAGGAGGCATTGAATTTGGCGAGTATCCTTTTGATTGCGCTTTAAGAGAAACGTATGAAGAAATAAACCTTTCAGAACAAGACTTTGAAGAATTTAGTGGTAAGATTGTAAAAGATAAGTTTTCTTGTGGAGAAGGTCTTGTTATGTTTATAGGAAAGATAAAAAAAGATAGCTTTTACAATACAGTAATAAAGGCAAATGAAAAGTCTGGATACTTTGAACATTCATCATATGAGTGGCTTGATAAGAATAGCATTGTTATATCAAAGTTAAAAGTAAATAGTACATTAAAAATGAAACTTCCTTTATACTTGCAAGAATGTTTAAGCTGGGCTTCACAAAAAATAGTTTAATAATTGTTCATCTGTTATATAATTCAAATAAATGGAAAAGAACATGAATAGCAATATACTAGACTTATTTGACAGGCTTAATAGATTTAACAAATCTTTTAAAAACCAAAAAAACAGGATTATATCAGGTAAAAAGATATATAAAAGCAAATTTCTTTATTTTTACTTTTTTCTTATGTCTGAAGAGTTTAAAAAGTCTCCGTATAGAAATATTTTAATTAATTACTTTAAAAAGTCTGAAAGCCTTTATCCCGGCAGTTCATATTATACGTCAGTTAAACTATTAGAAAATACATTATTAAACAATCATACAGAGCAAAAAGAAAGAATAGAAGGAAACCTGGAAACTTTGTTTAAATATATGAGAAGTGTATCGAACAAAGACTCATTTGAGCTAGCAAGTAATGTTTTAAAATTTGGTGGTCCAGATGCAATTATAAATTGTAAGCATACTAAAAACAAAGAAATATTAGTTGAAAAAGATTCAAAGCCAACTTATAAAATAAACATTCATCCAGAATTTGAAAGTATTTATTTTAGCAAAGTGAATAAATCAACTAAAAACGTTAGAATATCTGTGTTTGATGGATTTATTGAAAGAGAATCAGAGCTTATTCCCTTACTAGATGAACTAAAAAAAGAAAATATACCGGGCATTATTATTTGTAGAGGAATATCAGATGATGCTGTTAGACATTTGAAGAGTATACTTTTAAGAAATAAACTCTTTTTATATCCTTACATATCAAGATTTAACAACGAAGATCCTTTTTTACTTAAGGACATTGCAAGCATTTCGGGTACTACTGTAGTTTCTGGAGAGTTTTTTGATAATGTTTATAAAGACATAGTGGGCAAAAGCAAAATTGTCAAAGTTACTTTAGGAAAAAACATGATAGTTTTTGACAAAACAAATAAGCATCTTGTTAATGAGATTAATATGCAACTAAAAGATTGTAATCATAATGTTAAAAAATATCTTTCTAAAAGAAAAAAAAGAGCTTCTCCAAATAACATTACAGTTCATATACCTACAGACTATAGTAATTTATTAAACGAGTTGAAAGCTTTAATAAAATGTTATAATATGTGTGTGTTACTAGGCTTTGTAAGTTCAAAAGAAAAAGTATATTCAAGATATTGTGAAGAAGTTTCAGACAAGCTTTCAAAAAGCTTGTCTGAAACTCTTAATAGAATTGGTTTAGTTGTGAAGCTTAAGGAGGAGTAGAAATGAAAAGTTATATAAAACATTTAATAGAGTGTCAATGTATACTTAAGATATTTGAAAACACAACTAAACCGTTGTATCACAAGTTCGTCGTGTTTTCTTTAACTGATAATGAAACAGTTAAAGAAAAGTACGTTACATGTAATAATTGTGATATAGTGCATAGAGTTTATGACATTTGTAAAAGCGAAATCAAGTGGGGTAAAGAAGGTTACAAATCTTTAATATACACGAAAGAAGACATTTCGTTTAATCTTGCAAACAATGGAAAACAAAATATATCAGACTTGTTAACTATAAATGATGTAGACATACCAGACTGGGAATTAGTTGACTATCTAATAGAAAAAAATCTAGAAGGGCATGTTGTTCTTAGTAAAAAAGAAATAGACAATGATGTTAACTACAAGATTTTATACTTGCTTAAAGATGGCAAAATAAAAATTAAAAACGAGCTAGAACAGAGGTATTTATGAGTTTAAACCCTAACATTCCAGAAGATTTACATTCTATAGAAAAGTGTAGAAATATAAAAGATGAAATAATGAAATTTGGTGTTAATAACAATGAGATATTAAAGATAATTGACATGTTATCATTAGAGCTTGAAGATATTGATAAGATGAAAAAAATTCAAGAATTGTTAAGAAATGAAACTTTTTTTAACAAAGAAGAAAAGCATGATATAATTTTATAAAAAGAAAGGTAGAGATAGATTATGACAGAAGAAACAGTAATTAATGAATTAACAGCTGGAGAAGAAACAGTAGAAGTTACACATGAAACATTATATAACGAGATTAAGATACTAACTGATTCTTTAGAATCAGATGTTTTAAAAGCGTATAGAGGAAATAGAGCAGCAGGAGTAAGACTTAGAAAGGCTCTGAGACTTTTAAAGACAAAGTCTGGAGATTTTGTAAAATTTACATTAGGAAAGAGTTAAATATTTTTTTCTTATTTTTTTTATAGAATTTTTTTCAATTTGACATACTCTCATTCTTGTTATGTCAAATAAATCGCCTATTTCCTGTAAAGTATGCGAATTACCATTTGATTTGTTTATTATGCAGTTGTTGCTACTACAAGAATCGTGCCAATATCTACATTTAATATTAGCACAAGACTTGTTTAATAATTCATGAACTTTAAAACAAGTATAACTTTCCATTTCTTTATTGGGCATTGTAAAACCTTTCAATTTTAACTTATATTTACTATTGTATTACAAATTGAAAGGTTTTACAATGTTTAACTCTTTGCTGAGTAAAAGTGATAAAAGAAAATTGTTTGTTATTGATACGAGTGTTTTACTTTATGATAAAAGTGCATTATTTAACTTAAGTGGGAATGATATAATAATCCCACTTGTTGTTTTAGAAGAAATAGACAAATTTAAGTCAAGAGAAGGAATATTGGGAGAATATGCTAGATTTATAAATAGATTTCTAGATGACTTAAGAAAGTTAGGAAGTTTACACGAGGGAGTATATCATGAAGAGAATGATATAAACATCAAAGTATTGTCAGAAGTTAACTGGGAAGGTCTTGACGGGCTTGATTTAAAGTACAATGACAATATAATAATCGCAACAGTAAATAGTATTGTTAAAAAAAATACAGAATACAATCACGTAGCTCTAATAACTAAAGATATAAACTTAAGAGTTAAATGTGATGCTGTTGGTATAAGATCAGATGATTATAACGCAGACTACAAATTTATAAAGTCAGATAGTTTATATCCCGGGTTTAAAGCGTTAACAGTAGATTCAGACATAATAAACAAAGCATACTCAGGTAATCACTTGAAGTTAACAGAAGAAGTTTTTAATGAAATTGAAATAGTTGAGAACGAATTTGTTGTACTTAAGTCAGACAATGGAAGTAATCAGTCATGTCTTATGAAAAGAAAAGATACAAATCTTGTAATACTTGAATCAAAACAAGATCTGTATCGAATGTCTAGCGTAGAAGCTAAAAATAAAGAACAGATATTTGCTCTAGAGTTGTTACTAGACGAAGATATTCCTTTAGTCACGCTTACAGGCATGCCTGGAAGTGGTAAAACTTATCTTGCTCTAATGACAGCTTTAAAGTCAATAGAAAAAGAAGAAAAAAAGAGAATAATATTTACAAGGCCCATACAGACTGTGGGTAAAGATATGGGATACTTGCCTGGAACTTTAAACGAAAAAATGTCTCCTTGGCTTGCGCCTATAGTAGACAACTTTAGAAATCAGTTTGGAGACCTAATGTATTTTGATTTAATGATGGAAAAAGGTCAAATAGATGTTGCTCCTCTGTCATATATAAGAGGTAGAAGTTTTAATGACTCTATTATTATTGTTGATGAAGCACAAAATGCAACAGTGCATGAATTAAAAACAGTTATTACAAGAACTGGTAAAAATTCAAAAGTTGTATTACTAGGTGATATAGATCAAGTTGATTTAGCTTATGTAAACAAATTCAGTAATGGTTTAACAATAGTTATAGAAAAGTTAAAAGAAGAGAAAGTAACAGGTCATATTAACTTTACAAAAGGTTACAGATCAGAATTAGCAAATATAGTTGCTAATAAATTATAAATAAGGAGTACTAAATGCCTACAACTAGAATAGATGCCAACAGAGTAAGATATACTTATCCACTTCTTAGAAGAGCACCTGTATACGGAAAGATTGCTGCAGGAGGAGCAAGCACTGTTGAAGTTGCAACAATTAACTTTAACAATGCTGAAACTGGCATATATACTTTTAAAGATCCTGCTTTTTATACTTCAATACCTGTATGTGTTATATCTCCTGAAGATGAAAACGTTAATGTATTTATAACTAGTTTGACTACAATATCTGTAACAGTAGGATCTTCAGCACCTTTTACAGGTAAAGTTCATGTGCATATTTATCCAAATGACGAAAGCTAATTAACGTGATTCAAAAAGGCAAAGCAACATTAAATGCTAATCAAGAAAGTATACAGATTAACTTCTCTGAGATTTTTGACTCAACTCCTGTGGTTAATATAAGTTGTAAAGAAGATGTTAACGTATATTTATTAGATGTAACGACGACTTACATTACAGTTTATGTAAGTAATCCACTAGAAAGTAGTTTAGAAATAAATTATGTTGCTATACAACAAACATCTTAGGAGACTTGATAATGGCTAGGGATTTTTTAACAAAACAGGCAAGAACTGGAAAAATAATAGGTAATAATCCTACAGAGTCTGAGCCTAAATTAATTGTATATCCAGATAAAATAGGCTCTGGAGGATCAGAAATTGCAAACGCTACAGATAGTGTTGGTGGTTTTTCTACTGGACTTACAAGTAGACTAGCAAATGTAGGTTTAGATACGTTTATTTATATCGATGGTATTCCTGGGTCTAAAAAAGCTGGTACTGCTAATACTGTTACTGTATTTGGTGGTGATGTAGTTATTAGTGGTAGTTTATATGCAGAAGGTAATGCTTCTAGCATGTGGGAAGTTGATCCTGCTGATGTAAATAATCTTATACCTACAAATATAATTGACGGTGATACTGGACTATTTGCTATGGATTTTGGAAAACTAAAATTTAATGAGTATAACTCAACTTTAGATGCTATAACAAGTGCTGAAGATTTTTCAAGATATACTTTGTCAAATAAAGATTGTGTATTAGATAAGTTTTTTGAAGTTGATACAACGTTGTCTGGTTATGATCATATAGTTCCTAAAGCTTAGTGATAAAAGAATTAAATAAATTATTTTATTAATAGTTAATATAAACAAACTATGATAAATAATTATAAAAGAATATTAGGAGATTAATTAGATGGCAACTAAAAATCTAGTCCCAAGAGTAAACAATGAAGGAAGCCTAGGCGTTTCTTCAAGAAAATGGGCAAATGCATATTTTACTAACGGTAATTTTGACAAATTACTTACAGATGAATTAAAAAACATATCAGATAACGAGCTATTAGTAGCAGGCGATAATATTACAATTACATATAGCGCTGATAATAAAAACTACACAATAGCATCTACAGCTTCTGGCGGTGGTGGTCCACTTTCATTAAATGATCTTACAGATGCAACAGTAACAAATCCTTCAACAGGTCATATTTTAGTTTACAGTTCAGATGATTCAACTGTGTTAAAAAATGTTGCTTTAAGTGGTGATGCTACAATTTCTTCAGCTGGCATTTTAACTATATCAGACGATTCTATTAAAACAGCAATGGTAAATGCAAACGTCATAACAGGTCAAACTGATGTTGAAGATGCAATTGCAGATAGTGACTTAGTTTTAGTTTACGACACGTCAGCTTCAGCGCTAAGAAAAATTACTAAAGCTAACTTTGTTTCTGGACTAGACGCAACACTAAATATTGATGGATATAATGCTTTAGATGGAACTGGTTTACATCAAGATGATGATCATTTTATATTTTCTAATGGTGGGACTGAAAAGAAAATTACTTTTTCTAATCTTCAAGACGCAATATTTGCAGGTGTAACTGGTGATGCTTCTATTGCAGCAGGTGGTGCTTTAACTATTGCATCTGGAGCTGTAGATAGCAGCATGCTTGCTGGATCGATTGACAACAGTAAATTGACAAATTCATCAATCACTATAGGTAGCACAGCTATATCTTTAGGCTCTACTGTGTCAGATATTGCTGGCTTAGGCAGTTTAGTTGTTGACAATATTACAATAGACGGTAATACAATTTCATCTACAAATACTGATGGTCATATTATTTTGGATCCAAATGGTACGGGTAACATTAATGTATCAAGTGCTAAAGTAACAAATCTTGCAGATCCTATAGCAAACACAGATGCTGCAACAAAAAGTTACGTAGACTCAGTTGCATCTGGTTTACAACCTTTTCAAGAAGTAAAAGCTGCTACAACACAAAATTTAGCAGTAACTGCAACAAATACAACATTGACAGCTTTATCAGATGGAGCATTTACTGTAGATTCAAACGTTAGTCCTGCTTTTGCTGTGGGTGATAGAATTTTGGTAAAAGATCAATCAACTCAAACTCAAAACGGTATTTATGAAATAACAACGTTAGGAAATGGATCTACTGATTTTGTTTTAACAAGAACAAGCGACTTTAACAATGGTTTATCTACAGCATCAGGTGTATTTGTATTTGTAGCTTCTGGTGATACAAACGGTAAAAAAGGTTTTGTATGTATATCTCCAGATGGTAGTGATACTGTAGGAACTCACAGCATTATTTGGTCATCTTTTTCAAGTGCTGGATCATTTGGAGCTGGTGATGGTATAAGTTTAGTTGGTAGCGCTTTTAAACTTGATATAGATAATAATTTATCTGACATTAATACAGTTGCTAAAGACGACGTATTAGCAATAAAAGATGAGTCTGATACTGGTAACGTAACAAAGTCAACTACAGTTGGTGATTTATTATCAGATATGGTTGATGATTCAACAATTGAGACAAACACAGGTAGTGGTGGTGATGGTAAGTTAAGAGTAAAAGATAATGGCATTACTACTAGTAAGTTGGCAACAATATCTAGAAATAGACTTTTAGGCTATCTATCAACAGATACATCTAGTGGTGCCCAAGAAGCGAATGTTACAGTAATAAATGTAGATCCTTCAACTACTGACAATTCAGAATGGACTAGCTCAGATGACATAACAGTACCGTCACAATTAAGCGTAAAAAATTATGTTGATCAAGAAGCAAAATCAAATCAAATAATAAGGACTTCAGACATAGACAGTGAAGTTGCAGAAACTTTTAATTTAACTTCTTCTTCAAACACTATTAATTTAACTAAGGCTTATCCAGAGTATATTAACAAAGTAATAAAGATAAATCTTTCTGGCAACTGGCCAATGTCGACACATATCGATATAGTATTACCTCCACTTGCAAAAATAGACTCAAGTAATGAGCTTTTACAAACTACTTTTATTAAATTATTTGAAAGTTTTACAATTAATATTGATTCTTCAGGAATTACAGGTCCTACAAATGAATATAATGGTAATGGAAAAAGACCTGAAATTAGATTTAAATCACACTCAAGCTGTGGATTTTCTCAATTTACAAGTTCAACAACGGGTTACGTAGGATTTGGAATTGCTAATAAGAGTAATTTTACAAAAGAACAAATCTACAGTTCAGACAAGATTCTTGACTTGCATTGTTATAGTCAAACTTATGATAATAGTGGAAGACATCATGGACTATTTGGAAACAATATATGTGAAACTAATCAGAATATAAGCTTAAAATCTAATTCTGGTAATTTTGTTGAAGAAAGTCAAAATGATAAATTTAAGTTTTATTTAAAGCAAGGTGAATTTATGTACTCTTCTGGCTCTGGCTCTATAGCAGGCTATCATTACTATTTCGATTCATATAAACTATAATAAATTTAGGAAAAAAATATGTCAATATTACAAAAATATTTAAAAATAAAAAATGAAACAAAGAGCTTATTTTATGAAACTCAAGCATTATCTAAAAACAATGATTATGTTCCTATAGAAGACATATTATCCTTAGGTGATATTGATCATTTAAGTGATGTGACTTTAAATGCAGTAGCTTCAAATCATATGTTAGTGTATAATAACACTTCATCTAAATGGGAAAACAAAGTAGGTGGTGATGTAATATCTGCGTTAGGAATTACAGCATCTTTAGCAGAATTAAACGTATTAGATATAAGTACAGCTAGTAATGCAAATAATACAACAAACTTTTTAAGAGCAGATGGCACTTGGGCAGCACCTACATCTTCAGGAATTACAGGTCTATCAGCAGATAGCAGTACAAAACAACTAAACGTTGCTGAAGATTATAAATTTGTATTTGAAGGTCTAACTTCTAATAACTTTGAAACTACACTTCAAGTTGAAGATCCAACAGCAGATCGAGTCATAACTTTACCAGACGACTTCGGCGAAGTAAGTTTATCTCCTATATACACTACTTGGTATTATAAAGCAATATCAAAAACAAGCCCATTCACTTTTTCAAAAAACAATGAAAGCGTAATGTTAACAGGCGGAATAAGTCAATATCAAGGAAGTGACGATTTTTACGTAATTTTACCAGACTGGAATAACTTAACTAGCTCGACTTCTTTAAATGATACTTCTTTGTTTGATTGGGATCCTACAAAAGGAATAAGATATAAATTAGCAAGATCAATTGCAGGTAAAGTTTTTATTGCTCCTGAGTTAAGTGGAGATGATATCGAAGTAATTGGCAATAGTTTTTGGGACGCATCTACTAGTAGAGTAGTTACGTTTTCAAATATAGTACAAGGCAAAACATATAAAATCATATCAGGATCTGGTTGGAATAATCTAGGAGCTACAAATGATGCAACTACAACATTCTTTACTGCTTCACAAAATGGTAATAACTCAGGATCAGGATTAGCATTTGAATGCCTAGAAATATCAGCAGCAGACTTTAAAGCAGGTTGGTTAGATATTGTCGGAATAAAACAAAAAGGTGCATCAAACTATTATTATGCGATATCACAACCTTCACAACTTTTAGATTCTCCAACTGTAACAGGAACAGCAACGTTTTCTACAGCAGAAGCTGATAATATATTGGCTAAACAAAGCGTTAAAATTCAAGAAAGTGGTGGTACTGATACCATTAACTTGAAATCTCCTGCATTAGCAGCTTCTTATGATTTAACTCTACCTGATACAGACGGTAATGCTGCTAATCGTATAATGAAGACTACAGATGCAAATGGAAGTCTTGATTGGGTAACTATTTTAGATGAAGATGACTTTACATCAAATAGTGGAGTTGACGTACCTACACAAAGAAGTGTCAAGAACTATATTGCAACTCAAATGTTGAATATAAATACAACTTCAGCAAGTTCTAATACTTATACAATAAATAATACAACACCTTCAGCAACTTTAATATTGTCAGATGTTAATACAACACCTAATATTAACTGGACATCACAGAGTATGAATTTTACTGCTTGGCTTAATACAGCAAATTCTGCATCACAAAACTATAAATTATATATGCCTCCTGTAGACTCTTCTCTTTTAGGATCTAAAGTTCAAATAAAAGTAAATAATCTTACAAACGTAAGCACGAATAGTAAGCTCAATAGACTATATATATATACCAATCCTAATGATGCAAAAGCAGGCTTATCAGGTAACACGACATACTCAAATTCTGAGCCTAATGCTGTATTTATTCAAAGCGGCGCATCAGGTTCTATAGACTCTCTAAGCAACTATGATAATAAAAATTATTATACGGGTGTAGATCTTATGGCATCGACTTCTGGTGGAATAATAACTTTTGAGCTTTATAAAGATAGTAATTTTATAGGGCCTGATGGCAGTACGAAAAACGTATATATATGGAAAAAAGTTAACTAATTTATTTTAAAAAGGAAAATCAAAAAAAATGATAAATTTTATAATTGATGATGCACAAAACGAAAACGTTCAAGTTGTTAGTAACGAGGTTGTTTTAGCAGAAAGCATTTTAGCTTTAGCAGACATTGGTGACTTACGCAACGTAGACTTAACTGGAACGTCACCTGCGATAGCTAACAATCACTTTCTAGTTTACAACGGGACAAGCTTTGTTCACGAACAACCAAGTGATGCTTTGATATCATTAGGTGTTACTTCGAATGCTGCAGAACTAAATAAACTAGATGGTGCTACAGTAACTACAGCTGAGATAAACTATTTAGATATCACAACGTTAGGCACGTCAGAAGCAAGCAAAGCGTTAACAGTTAACTCATCTGGTGATTTAATAGTTCCAGATAGCGATAAATTCCAGTTTGGCGCTGGATTAGATATGACTTTATATCATGATGGTACAAATTCATATATCACTAATCAAACTGGTGCTTTAAAAATAGCAACTGAAACGAGTGGAATTGCTATTAACATTGGACATGGAACTTCTGAAGTTACAATCGGTGACAACTTAACAGTTACTGGTAACTTAACAGTTAACGGAACAACAACAACTATCAATTCTACTACGCAGACTGTAGATGATCCAGTCATAACTTTGGGTGGTGATACTGCTCCTGGCAGTGATGATAATAAAGATCGTGGTGTAGAATTTAGATGGCATAATGGATCTGCAGCTAAAGTTGGCTTCTTTGGTTATGATGATTCAACTTCTAAGTTTACATTTATTCCAGACGCAACAAACTCATCTGAGGTGTTTAGTGGAACAGCTGGTAACGTAGCATTCGGTGCTGGTGAATTTGCAGGTGATTTAACTGTAGATGCTTCAGTTTTAAAAGTAGATTCTACAAACAATAGAGTTGGTATTGGAACTGCTACTCCTTCTAAAGTTTTACATGTAGTCGATACAGGCGATGATTCTGAAATTGCTAGATTCCAAGGTGCAGATGGTAATATCGGAATTCAGGGTGGTGCAAAGATTACTTTCTCAAGAAATGGAAACAATAATCTAACATGTACAGATGCTGCTGGTGCTCTAGTTTTTGAAACTGGTGGAGGTGGTAATAATAGACTTACAATTTCAAATGCAGGGGTTTCAACATTTACAAACAACGTAGTTTTAGACAATGCTAAATCTTTAGTTTTAAGTGAATTAGATTCTAATGGTTCAAATACAGTTTCTATTAAGGCTCCAGATGCTGTTACTGCAGACGTTACTTTAACGTTGCCAGATGGCGTAGGAACTAATGGCCAAGCGCTAACAACTAATGGTTCTGGCGTATTAAATTGGACAACAATATCACCAGGCTCTTCTACGCTTGCTAGCTTATCAGATACTAATATATCTAGCCCTTCAGCTGGACACATTTTAATTCATGATGGTTCAAATTCGTTTGATAACGTTACACTAAGTGGAGATGCTACAATATCATCAGCAGGTGCGCTTACAATTGCATCTGATGCTGTAGAAGGATCAATGTTAAATGATAACGTTATTTCAGGACAAACTGAAATGACAGGTGATGTAGCAGACACAGATGAATTATTAATATCAGATGCGGGTACAATTAAAAGAGCTGATTTTAGTGTTGTAAGAGACGCTATATATAACGATATTAGTGGTGATGCTACAGTAGCAGCTGGTGGTGCTTTAACTATTGCTGCTAACTCTGTGCAAGATTCAATGATAAATGATGATGTTGCTACAGGATTAGCTGGAGATGGATTGGCTGCATCAAGTGGTGTGCTTTCTGTAGGTGTTGATGATTCATCTATAGAAACAAATTCTGATGCGCTAAGAGTTAAAGCTGCAGGTATCACAAATGCTATGTTATCTGGTTCAATTGCAGATTCAAAATTAAATACTATATCAACTGCAGGAAAAGTTGCTCTATCATCACTAGAGATTGATGGCGGAACAGATATTGGTGCAGCTTTAGTTGATGCAGACTTAATTGTTGTTGATGATGGTGCAGGTGGAACAAATAGAAAATCTACATTAACAAGAGTTAAAAAATATATCTACTCAGCTATGAGTGGTGATGCAACAGCTTCAGATGAAGGTGCGCTTACTATTTCAGCTAACGCAGTAGAAGGATCAATGTTAAATGATAACGTTATTTCAGGACAAACTGAAATGACTGGAGACGTTGTTGATACTGATGAATTATTAATATCAGACGCAGGAACCATTAAAAGAGCTGATTTTAGTGTTGTAAGAGATGCTATTTTCAATGATATCAGTGGTGATGCAACAGTAGCAGCTGGCGGTGCATTAACTATTGGAGCTAATTCAGTTGAAAAAGCAATGGTTAATTCAAATGTAGTTACAGGTCAAACAGAACTATCAAGTAAAGATGACAATGGAAACGATGCAGTTTTAGTATGGGACAATTCAGCTAGCGCTCTTAAAAAGATGACATTAAATACTTTACTATCTGGAACTGGTAGTAGTGGTAACTTATCTAATGTTGTTGAAGATACAACGCCTCAATTAGGTGGATCTTTAGACGTTAACGGTCAAGATATAGTTTCAATTTCTAATGGTAATATTACTTTAACACCAAACGGTTCAGGTGTAGTTAGAATTGATGGTACATCTGGTATTGATATGCAAAGCGGATCGATTTCTGTTAAAAACAGCGGTTCAGTTTCAAACGTTAAGCTATATTGTGAAGTTGGTAATGCACATTATACACAATTACAATCAGCAGCACATGGAAGTTATAGCGGAAACGTTACATTAACATTGCCAACTTCTACAGGAAATCTTGTAGGCACAGGTGATTCTGGAACTGTTACTAATACAATGTTAGCTGGTTCAATTACAGCTGCTAAGATGAATAATGCAATATTTGCAGATTTAGAAACTTTAGGCGCTCCTGCTTCAGACGGTCAATTTATTGTTGCTACAGGATCTGGTGCTTTTGCTTATGAAAGTGCAAACACAGCTAGAACTAGTTTAGGATTAGGAACAGGATCAAGTCCAACATTTACTAGTTTAACATTGTCAGGTCAAGCTGCAGCTTTAGCAATGAATAGTCAAAAGATTACAGGTTTAGCAACTCCAACAGCTGATGGTGATGCAGCTACTAAATCATATGTAGATAGCGTTGCTGAAGGTTTAGATGTAAAAGATTCAGTACATGTTGCTTCAACAGCAAATATTGCATCACTTTCAGATGGATGTGATGCAGGTGCAACAATTGATGGTGTGACACTAGTTGCAGGTGATAGAGTTTTACTCAAAGATCAAAGTACAGCTTCACAAAATGGTATTTATGTTGTTGCTGCTGATGGCGTTTCTCCTTCAAGAGGCGCAGATATGGAAGCTGCTTCAAGTGCTGCTGGTGTATTTGTTTTTGTAGAAGAAGGAACTGCAAATGCAGATGCAGGTTTTGTTTGTACATCAAATGCAGGCGCTGATACTGTTGGTACTCATAGTTTAGCATTTACACAATTCAGTGGCGCAGGTCAAATTACAGCAGGAAGCGCTTTAACAAAATCTGGTAACACTTTAAATGTAGCTGTTGATGATAGTTCAATCGAAGTAAGTTCAGATGCGCTAAGAGTTAAAGCTAGTGGTATTACAAGTGCTATGTTGGCAGGCTCAATTGCTAACTCTAAGCTTAATCAATTAACTACAGCTAATAAAGTTGCTTTATCTTCATTAGACTTAGACGGTGGTACAGATATTGGCGCTGATCTTGTTGATGCAGACTTAATTGTTGTTGATGATGGTGCGGGTGGAACAAATAGAAAATCTGCACTTTCTAGAATTAAGAAGTATGTATACTCATCAATAAGTGGAGACGCAACAGCTTCAGATGCTGGTGCTTTAACAATCGCATCAGGTGCTGTGGAAACAGCAATGGTAAATGCAAATGTGATTACAGGGCAAACGGCAGAAACTTCTATACATAATGATGACTTAGTATTAATCTATGATGATTCAGCTTCAGCATTGAGAAAAATGACAAAAGCTAACTTTGTATCTGGATTAGGAAGTGGAAGTACAGCTGCTGATGATATATCAGCAGGCGATGCTGCTGTAACAATTACTACAACTTCAGGTGATACTAATATTAAATCAGCTGCAGGTGACGTTTTAATTGAAGCAGAAAACAATGCTAAAAAGGTTACAATTAAAGGTGATCATGAAAGTAGCACAGCTATTCATTTAGATGGTAATGCTAACGCAGCTTCTATTGTTGATATAGATGCAGGTGTACTTGATATAGATGCAACTGCTGGTATTACAATGGATGGTACTACATTATCTATTGATGGTACAGATGATTCTAACTTAACAGTTACAGGATCAGCTAAGGACTTAGATATTTCAGTTGCTGGTGGAGGAACTCAAGAATTACGATTAACTTCAGCAGGTACTGGTGCTAGTGCTCTTCACTTAAATGCAAGTGCAGGTGGTATCAATATCGATTCAGCAGATATGATTGATATTGATGCTGCAGATGAGATTACAATTGATACAACTTCAGCTGATGGTCATATTGCAATAACTTCTGCACATACTGCAGGTGAAGCTATATTGATTAGCGCGAATGCTGATGCAGGATCTATTTTAAACATTGACGCAGGTATCATGGATGTAGATGTACAAGGTACTTATACTCTTGACGCAACAGGTATATCGTTAGATTCAGATGCAGCATCTAACTTTACAACATCATCAGGCGCGTTAACTCTTTCAGGCGCTGGAGGCGTTAATATTAATGGCGGTTTAGGATCAACTGGAGTAACAATCTCTGCAGCTGGCGCAATATCAGCTGACGGTAGAATTATAACAGATGATACAACAAATGCTACATCAACTACTGACGGTGCTATACAAACTGATGGCGGTCTAAGTGTTGCTTTAGATGTTGTAATAGGTGATGATTTATTATTAAAATCAGATAACTCAGTTTTACACTTTGGTGCAGACTCAGAAGTTACATTGACACATGATCCTGATGTGGGTCTTTTACTTAAAAATACCGAGACAGGTGATGATAAACCAGTTAGACTAACATTAATTTCTGGGGAAAGTGAATTATCTAACGGGGAAGTAGTAGGAAGTATTGACTTTAAAGCCACAGACACTACTGGATTTACAGGTGTTATAAGTAGCATTGAATCAGTTACAAAAACAACATTCTCATCTACAGCTAAAAATAACACTAAGTTATCTTTTAAAACTTCAACAGGTGGAAACGCTGCTGCTGAAGTTATGTCAATAGATCACGTAGGATACCTTACAGTTTCTGGTGGATTAGGTGTAAGCGGTGATACATCTACTTTCTCTTCAGCAAACTCTACAGATCCTTTAGTTATAATTAAAAACACAACTAATGATGCTAATGGTGCTAGACTAAGATTTGTGAAAGATAAGGGTGCTGCTGGTGCTGATAATGATGTTGCAGGTTTAATTGAATTCTATGCTGATGATGACAACCAGGATCAAATTAAATTTGCTGAAATAAAAGCACAAGTAGCTGATGCATCTAATGGAGCTGAAGGTGGTAAATTAACACTAAGCGTAGCTGAACATGATGGTACTTTAACGCAGGGCTTACTTCTATCTGATGGTTCTGCTGACGGTGAGATTGATGTAACAATTGGTGCGGGAACTAGTTCTACGTCAACAGTAGCAGGCAAGCTATCATTAGGTGGTATTACTTATGATTTCCCAACATCAGACGGCTCTGCTAATCAAGTGCTTAAAACAGATGGTTCTGGAAATCTTGATTGGGTTGCTCAATCTGGCGGTGGAAGTACTGCTGCTGATGATTTAACAGCTGGCGACGCTGCAGTAACAATCGCAACATCTTTAGGTAATATAACCATAGACGCTCAAGCGGGTGATTCTGACATCATATTTAAAGGTACAGATGGTTCATCTGATATAACTATGTTAACATTAGATGGTTCAGATGCTGGTACAGCAATATTTAATCACGATATTAAAATGCCAACATCTGGCGCAGTATTATCAATGGGACCATCAGATGATGTTAAAATAACACATGTAGAAAACTCAGGTCTATTGATAACGTTAGATAGTGATGGAGACGGATCTTATGATCCTAAGTTAGAATTAAAAGCAGAACATACAGATGGATATGGTCCTAATTTAATTCTAAATCACTCTGAAAGTGATGGAGCAACTGATACTATATATAAAATATCAGGAAAAGCAAGAAACGATGCAGGTAATTCAAAGATTTTTACTTCTATAGATGGTAGAAAAATTACTCATGGAAACGGATCTGAAGATGGTCGTTTAATGCTTTACGTAATGGCAGCTGGTACTTTAACAACTGCAGTAAATATAGATGGTTCAAACGGTGGAACAACATCATTTAGTAATGATATTAAACTAACTTCAGACTCTTCAGTAATATCCCTTGGTGCTGGTAACGATGCAACATTAACTCACGATGGAACAACTGGTCTTACAATTGCAGCAACTCCTATATCAATTGATTCAACTGGTGAGTTGCATTTAAACTCTACAACGGGTGATATTAAATTCCAAGATGGAGGTACAGATCAACTAGCTTTAGACTTAGACGGAACTGCTGGCGAAGTTATAATGAAGCTAATGGTTGATTCTGATGACTTTGTATTCCAACAATATGATGGAACAGAAGTGTTTAGAGTTGAAGACAGTGGTGAATTTAATACTACGGGTAATCTTGTTATAAAAAATCAAAAAGAGATAAGACTAAGCGAAGGGTCAGGTAACGGAACAAACTACTTAGGGTTTAAAGCTCCAGCTGCTGTTACAAGCAATGTTACATTTACTTTACCAGATGGTGATGGATCAGCAAATCAAGTTCTAAAGACTAATGGTAGTGGAACTTTATCTTGGACAGCAATGAGTGGTGGTGGCGGTGGATTTACATACTCTGCAATAACATCTACAACTACAGCTCAAGCTGAGTATCACTACAGCGTAAGCACTTCAGGCGGCGCAGTTACATTAAATCTTCCAGCAAGATCTGGTGTTACAGCAGGAAAAGAAATAAGAGTTAAACTAACTGCTGCAGGAAATGACTTAACAATTGACGGAAATGGCTCAGAAACAATTGACGGATCCGCGACATTAGTTTTAAATGTAGCAAATCAGTCTGTAACATTAGTTGCCGGCAGCTCTACAAACTGGGAAGTTGTTTAATAAAAGCTGTTAATATTCTCTTTGTGACTAATATATACATATAGGATAATAGAAATAGAAAGAATATCGTATCATGAGTCATAATAAAATAACAGTAGCAGGTCAAAGTCCTAATAGTAGCGGAGAAATTACGCTTTCCGTAGAAAATTTATCAGATGTTACAATATCATCAGCTTCAGATACACAGGTCTTAAAATATAACGGTAGTGCTTGGGTAAATTCAGCTGCACCTTCAACTTCAACTAACTACATGTTAATTGGACAAGGTGAAACTAGTGCATACTCAAATAGCGGCGCTTCGAACATGAATCAAGACTCATATTTGAGAATATATGATACAGGTCCTATAAATAACATATCAGGAGCTTCTTTAACGCAACACTTATCTTCTAATTGGTATAGTGATATAACATTACCTGCAGGAAAGTATTTTGTACAATGTCAAACTTACGTAGAGTTTTCAGCTAGCGGTTATCTTTTATTCAATCTATCAAACACAAGTAATAATGATACAAAAAGCGCAGCAGGACTAATTGGTGATAATTCAACCTCATACTCAGACGGTAAAGCGACTACAATACAATCATGGTTAAATTTGACATCCTCAACAACAATTGGTATTAGACTTGCTGCTGTTTCAAACGTAGACACAGTTGCAAATCAAGGTAACAAAATATCAGAACATACTTACTTGCTTATAATGAAAATAAGCTAAAGAAGGTCATAATCATGAGTCACTCTTTTACAAATATTAATAACAAGTCATCAAGCAATATTACGTTAAATTTGTCTGATGTTACTCAAAGCGGAACACCCTCAAATAATGACGTAATAAACTTTAATGGCTCGTCTTGGCAAAACAGTAACATTCCAAGTAGTCTTACAAGTGATTTAAGTTTGAAATTTGGCTTATTTGGTTCTACAAATCTTGCGTGGGGTACAGGTGTATACTTATACGAAGTAGGTGACTACCTTTTAGCCCGACGTCATGAATCATATAATTTTACAGCTAGTAATTTTACGTGGAACAATGCAACATCAACAAATTCTGTACTATCTAATAGCAAGTGGTTTGAGTCAATTGATATACCTGAAGCTGGTAGATATCTATGCATGTATTCAGTTCATGCAGACAGAGAAAGTGGTACAGCAGCTTCAGCCACTTATAGATGGCAATGTAACGCTGGATATTTTGGTTCAAAGTGTTATGTTGACAGTTTAGGTCAAAATTATGGAGGAATAGCTACAGGCATAGTGGACGCAGTTCAAAATGATATACTGCGCCTTGTAGTTGTAGCAACAGATAGCGCTGGTCAAGGTTCAGGCTCTTTAGACTTGCATCATGCAACAACACAAAAATCAATGTGTACAACAATAATAAAAATTGGATAAAAAAGGACAAAGAAATGTGGATAAAAGTAAAATGCTCACAAGATATAGAAAAAGGCGACGTATTATCATATGATTCATCACAACAATTATGGAATAAATCTAGTTCTTTGGCATCTCCATTAGGAGTTGCTAGAAAAGATGCATTTTTAAAGCCTGAAACTGATGGTGTTTATATTGTAGAAATACAATTGCAAGGTCAAGTTGAAGCAAAAGCCTCTAGAGATATACCTGATGAAGGTGGTGAGTTAAATGTAGAAAATGGTATGGTTTATGTTGACAACAATGCAAATCATGATGGCATAATTTGTCCAAACTTTTTAGATCAGCCTAGCAGGTTATCAGGAAATCTAGTTACAATTATTATCAGATAATTTTTTTAAATTAATTGTATAAATTCACTTTTTTTTATATAATATTAAATGAAAGTGAGGTCTGTTATGACTATTTTAAAAGAGCATGTCTCTTATTCAGAAGTTAAGCAATGGAAAGAATGTGGGTGGAGACATAAGCTTCTATATATTGATAAAATTAGAACATTTGAAGAATCTCCACACTTGCACTATGGAACAATAATACATGATGCTTGCGAACATTACTTAAAAACGCAAGAGCTCAAAATAGAAGAAGCTAAAGAAAAGATAACGCAGTCATGGGATGAGCATGGTTTTGACTCTAGCGATTATATCATACTCCAGACAAATAGAGCAAAATTACAAGGTTGGAAGTATAAACATGACAACTTAAACAATTGGTTAACATGGGCAGAAAGCAGTATAAGTGCATTACCTGAATTTTTAGATAAAACATTTCCAGAATGGGAATATGTTGCTGCTGAAGATGCTTTGTATGAGAGCATTGAAAGATTTGATACAAAATTTAAAGGATATATAGATTGTATAATAAAAGTTCCATTTAAAGATGATTATAAATACTGGATAATTGATTGGAAGACAGCAAGCGGAAGAGGGTGGTCTATTGATAAGCAGAGGGACTTTCTTGTACAAGCACAATTAATACTATATAAATACTTCTGGGGAACAAAGAATGATATACCGATGAACAATATTAAATGTGGATTTGTTTTATTAAAGAAAGTTAAGAACAAAAACAAAACATGTCAACTTATTAATTTATCAAGCGGACCAAAGTCAATTGATAAATCAAGAAAAATGATAACAAACATGATTACAACAGTGAATAGAAGACTTTACCTTAAGAATAGAAATTCTTGTAAGTTTTGTGTATTTTTTGAAACAGAAAATTGCACTTAAGGGGATACCGATTGAAAAAGAAGATAATTTTAATATCAGATCACATAATGATGAATAGTGGTGTAGCTGTTCAAGGAAGACATTTAGTTGAAGGTCTATTAGAAACAGGAAAATATAAATTTATACAAATTGGTGCAGCTATGAGTCATGATGACTATAGACCTGTAAAAGTTAAGGAAGATTTAATAATAATACCAACTAAGGGATTTGGTGACAAAGATATTATTAGATCTTTGCTTGTAACTGAAAAGCCTGATGCTATAGTATTGTTTAATGACCCTAGATTTTTTGATCATATCTTTGAGATGGAAGACGAGATACATCAAGTCTGTCCAATACTTTATTGGCATGTTTGGGATAATAGACCTTATCCAAGCTTTAACGAACACGTTTATATGTCTATTGATACGATAAATTGTATATCATACCTAACATATAATTTAATATCAGAAAATCACAGTAATAAAACGAATTATATACCACACTCACTTCCTGATTATTTATTTTATAAATTAAAAGAAGAAGATATTAAAAGCTACAAAGAAAAGATATTAGGGAAAGAAAAGTTAGATCATTTTACTGGTCTGTGGATTAATAGGAATACTAGAAGAAAAAGACCAGCTGATGTGTTAAAATCATGGCAAATGTTCTTGTTTGATTTAGAAGAAAAATTTGGTCATAAAAATGCAACATTAATAATGCATACAGACCCAGAAGATTCTGTAGGTGTTAACTTATTTGAAGTTGCAAAAAATCTTAAAATAAAAGAAAATGTTTGTTTTTCTACTGACGCAATAGATTTTGATGAAGTAAATATATTACACAACATATCTGACTTTTATATAAATATAAGTTTTGCTGAAGGTTTTGGATTAGGCACTTTGGAAGCTATGAAAGTAGGTAACCCAATAATTGCTGTTAAAACTGGAGGACAAACAAGACAAGTAATTAATCACTTTGACAATACAATAAATGGTTTTGCATTAGAGCCCGATGTGACTACAACATCAGGATCACAAAGTATTTATTATATTAATGAAGACTATGTGAAAACAGAAAAAGTTTCAAAAGCAATATTTTCTATGTACTGTATGGGGAAAGAATGTAGAAAAGAAATCGGTAATAAAGCAATAGAATATGTCAATAAAGAATTTAACTACAAAGATATGATTAAAAAATGGGATTTATCAATAGAGGATACAATTAAAAACTGGGAATCAAAATACTCTAGAGTTGAAATCTATAGATTAGGAGATTGATTTTGAAAAAAGTTCTACTAAAAGGACCTCTACTAAGCAATTCTGGGTATGGAGTCCATTCTAGACAGGTTTTTGAATTTTTAAACTCTAGAAAAGATATCGATTTAAAATGTGATATTACTCCTTGGGGGAATACTTCTTGGCGACTTAATCAATATAAAGATAAAAGCTACAAAAATATACCGATAATTTTAGAAAAGTATATGTTGGAAAAAGATATTTCTAATTATAAATTTGACGAATCATATCAAGTATGCTTTCCTAGTGAATGGAGAAGAATAAGTGAATTTGATGTTGGTATAACTGCTGGAATTGAAACAACAATTTGTTGTTCAAATTGGTTGCATGATATTAATTTAATGAATAAAATAATAGTCCCATCTGAATTTACAAAAAAAGTTTTCATGAATTCTTCTAATTATTATAATATAGAATTAAGTACAGAAATAATTGTAATACCAGAATACTATCATGAAGAATTTGATGTCAAAGACAATATAAACACTTTTAATTTGGATATGATTAAAACTAAAAAAAATGTTTTAATATCAGGACAACTTACATCTTTAAAAGAAAAACTTGATAGAAAAAATATATTCAAAACAATTGAAATAGTTGCAAGAGAGGTATCTAGTTTTAACGATGTTGGTTTGATTATAAAAACAAATTTAGGCAAGAATTCAAGAAAAGATTTCATGAGACTAAAAACAGTTATGAACAAGTATTACAAAGAATTAAAAAAAGAGTTAGGTTCATGTCTACCTGAAATTTATTTGATTCATGGTGATATGAGTCCATTTGAACTTAAAAGTTTATATGAAAGTGAAAAAGTATCTTGCTTTATTTCTTGCACTAGAGGTGAAGGATTCGGGCTGCAATTTTTAGAGTCTGCTATATGTAATTTACCTATAATAGCAACAAATTGGTCAGCTTACACAGAATTTCTAGACTTTTTCTTAAAAGTAGACTGTGATATAACTGAAGTAGATGTAGAAAAGATAGATAATCAATTATTTGTATTAAACTCAAAGTGGGCAGAATTCAATGAGTATTCTTTAAAAGAAAAGATACGAGAAGTATTTACAAAAGACTATAGAAAAGATGTTAAAGTTATAGATCAAAGAAATAAATTAGTAAACAAAATGTCTAAAACATCAATAATTAATATTTATAAGCAAAAACTAGACAGGTTTTAATAAATGATTTACACTCTGACAATACTTGCAATTTTATTTTTACTATCTTCATACTATTGTTTTAAGTTTGCTATGATTATTATTGAAATTAGTGAAGCTATAGAAGACGCTTTAGATGTTATTGATATAAATTATAACAATATTTCAAGAATACTGGAAACTCCCATATTTCATGATAGTTATGAAGTAAAGTCAGCTGTGAGCAATCTTGAATCTGCTAGAAACTCTCTTTTAGTTGTTGCTAATAAATTATCAAATAGCAATTTAAACAAAGAAGAGGTAGATATAGAACATTATGAAGGAAGCTAAACAAGTCATAAAAAAAAGTAAAAAAAAAATGTACTTTGGCAAAGAAGTGCAAGAAAAAATAATAGATTACCAAAATGAAGAAGGTGTAGAAGAAAAGCACAAGATTTATAGAAATGATATTATGCCTGCATTTAACGAGTTAGTGCAAAGTTTAGTATCTGTCTACGGATTTAAGTCATCAAATGAAGACATTGATCACTTGAAAACAGACTGCATTACGTTTCTATATGAAACTCTGCATAAATGGGATAGTTCAAAAGGCACCAAAGCTTTTTCTTACTTTAACATATGCGCAAAAAGATATTTAACAATACATTCTAAACGTCTTCTAAAGATTTCTAAAAGAAGCGTGTATCTTGATGACAAAGATTCTTTAACGAACTATGATAAAGAAAAAATATATGATCAAACTTATGACGATCCAGAAAAGCTTATTGAAATTTCTAGAAATAGATTTAAAGTAATAATGGAAATAGTTAATCATATAGAGGAAGAAATTAAGGATGATAGAGATAAAAGGTGTTGCATTGCAATAAGAAAGATATATAATAGTATTGAAGATCTTGAATTTTTTAATAAAAGAGCAGTTTTTGTTTATCTAAGGGAAATATCAGGTTTAAATAGCACAGAACTTAGTGCTTCACTATCTAGTATAAGAAAAATATATAGAAAAAGTGTAGGTGAAAATAAAAAGTTTAGTTTGAAAGAGAAAGACTTGTCATGAAAGACTCAGAAAAATTATTAGAAAAAACAGAAAAAGCAGAAAAAAAAGAGAATCAGATTAGAAATTTTTCTGATATGTTGGATAATATTGATTCATTAGAAGACAAAAAAAAGATGCTGTGGAAGGAAATATACGAAAATAGTTTAGAAGATAGAGAAAAAGCTAAAATGCTTTTTAATGATGCATATATTTCTATGCAAGGAGGAGTTAACGAGCATATGAATATTGGTGGTGTTATGTCAAAGTATCTTGAAAGAATGTGTAGATCTAATGATCAAATTCTAAAGTTAGCTGAGCTTATTGCAAAAGAAGAAGAAAAATCAGAGACTATATCAGAAGATGATATATTTAGTAAAATAAATGGATAGAAAATGAAAAAAGCTCTTGTAATACATGTTGTTAACTCATCTTTAAATAAAAAAGAAAAATTTAGTAAATTAAATACCTCTATAAAAAAAATAAATGGAATTACATTAAAAAATATATCAAGCCCAGACTTTTCAAAAGCGGATGAAGATGAAATAAAGTCAATAGTTGATAATTTACCTTCGGGAACTTGCATTTGTGTAACTTTATTTGAAAAAGAAAAGTCTAAAATAATAGTATGTTTACCAGGATTTTCTTCGCATATAAATATTCCAGTCAAAAAAGGAGAGATAATTTGGTATTTTGTTGATGAAAGTTTTTATGGCGATCAAAATGATGATAAAAGTAAATATATTAAAAACTTTTGGCTATCTAGAGTACATGGCTTAAACATATCAGAAGACCCAACTTTTTCTTTTCATCTTAGAGACTTTGAAAAAAATTTAGATGAAAGTAAAAGACCCGATGGAATTGTTCAAACTAAAAAAGCTCGTGAAAAACAATCAAACAAAGTCAAAGCTAAAAACATAAAAAATGGTATTGTTATACCTGACTATAATGAAGATTTTATAAAGTCTTCAAATAAAAATATTTCATTTAGTAGTAAAAAAATAATTTCAAAAGAAAACCATCTAAACTATTATCCAAAATATTATGATGACAACAATAGCTTTCTTTTGCAAGGATCAAGCAACGCTTTTATAAATCTAAATACAGATATCAAAAGTAAGTCATCTAAAAGAGGCGGCATTGATATAGTCGCAGGAAGATTAAGTGAAATAAATAACATAAGAAATGACATTATAGATAAAAAATTTAACATTCTGGATAAAAACTTAGTTAAAACTGGAAAGGAACATACATTCAAGGTAAGTGAAGAATTTCCTGTATACTATATTAAAAACGAATTAGAAGAAATAGAGATATTAAAAGATCCAAATAACTACTTGTTCGAAGAAGATTCTTTAAAAATACCTAGCAGAATTGAAAATGAAATAAATTTTGACTTAGACTCATCAAGGATTTATGTATGTGAAAGAGACAACATAGATACAAAATTTAAACTAAAAAGCCACATTGTAAATCAAAGCGATATAGACAAAGAAGTATCTAAAGAAAAAATTAAAATAGGCAAATTTATTGATTTTGAAAATAAAAACAAAAAAGATAAAAAAATAGATGTTTATAATAAAAATTATCCAAGTATTCTTAACAAGTCTAACGTAATAAGAATAGTTGCAAGAGAAAAATACGAAAACACAGAGATTGACAAAAGCTCTATAAGAATAATAAAAGATTCAAAAGATTACAATGATTATTCTCATATATGTTTAGAGGACAATGGCAACATTCTAATTGATGGAAATAAAATACTAATAGGCAATTTTAAAAGAAGTATTCTAAATCAAAATAAAATATCAATTAAAGAATTTAATGAAATTGTTAATAATAAAAAGACTATTAGTAGTATTGATATAGAAAAATTAGATAATATGAATGGCAATGGAGATACGATAATCTTAGGGCATTCAGAACTATTCTCAGAACCTCTTGTATTAGGTAATAGCCTTGTAAGAGTATTAGAAGAATTAATAAATATAAATATTAAATTAATTGATGAATTATCAAAAGCACTTGCAAAAATAGATAATCATACACATGTAATATCTGGGCCAGGTACTTCAACTGCAATGCCAATAATGTTGACACTTCTAGAAAAGACTAAGATTAAAGCAGAAAAAACTAAAATTGAAGATATAAAAACTAATTTAAATAAATTATTAAGTAAAGTATCAAAAACTTCTTAGATAATAATTAAATTATATATATTTGTTAGGAAGTCATAATGTCTGGAGAATTTAAATTTAAAAGTACAGGAAACTCTGTATCAAAAGAAGTTGAAAATATAAATTTTTCAAACAATATAGATGTATTTGAGTTGCCTTTAGGGATAAAAACTCCGTTAGAGAAAGGAGCGCTAGGAAAAGAATCTTTGTTCAAGATGCACTTTTCCTTAGAAGATCAAATAGATGACAATTTAAAAAATCTTTTGCTTACAAAAAAAGGAGAAAGACTAGGATTTTCAGACTTTGGTACTAATTTAAAAAAAATATACTCACTTAAAAATAAAGATGATATACAAGAAATTGCAATGGAAGAGATTAGAAATTCTATTCAAAAGTATATGCCTTTCATAAACTTAATAGAATTCCAGTCGAAAGAAGAAAAAAATAGTAGCAATAGTGAAACAATTATTATTTTAACTTTAAAGTACAATATACTTAGTTTAAGCAAGCAACAAAGAAGTTTAACAATTAAATTAAAGACATCAGGGTGATATAAATGTCAAGTAAACTAAATAAAAAATTAAAAACAAAAAGAAAAAGTCAGTATGTAAATAAAAACATGTCTGATTTTAGAAATGAGCTTCTTAGTCATGCTACAAATAATTTTAGTGATCAAATTTCTGATTTTTCTGAAACTTCACTTGGAGGCATGCTTTTAGACTTTGCAGCAATTGTAGGAGATTCTATTAGTTTCTATATTGAACAGCAAGTCAAAGAATTAAGTTACGAAACATCTACAAATTCGGAAAACATTGTTAAACATTTAAAAAATGCAGGCATAAAAAGCAATAATAGATCACCCTCTTCTGTTAATGTTACTTTTTTTATTGAAGTTAATTCTGTAGAAGAAAATGGTAAAAAAGTCCCTAAAAAAGAAGTGTTACCTGTAGTAAGAAAAAATACAATCGTTTCAGAAAGATCAGTAGAGTTTACGCTTATTGAAGATGTAGACTTTTCTCATGGGTATGATATTGAGCCAGGTGATGAAGATGACGATGGAAATATAATATCATATATTCTTTCAAAAAAAGGATTATGCATTTCAGGTAATTCCGTAACTGAAAATCATACTTTTAGTGAAGACAATAATAATAGTTTTCTTTTTTATGAACTAGAAAATGAAAATGTAACAGATATTATAAGTATTATTGATAGCGACTTAAACGAGTATTATGAAGTGGATTATTTGTCTCAAAGTACTATTTATAAAAAAGTTGAATTTAGTAATGATACATATTTTGAAATATTGCCAGCAATTTATAGATTCGCAAGAGAGACAAACTTCTCAAATGGAAAAACAATGTTAAGATTTGGTAATGGTGATGGAAAAGTTTTAAAAGATAATATCCTTGATAACCCAGAAGATATCTTGCTTCCTATAAGACAATCAGATTATTTTCAAAGTAAGTCACTTGATCCTAATATGTTAATCAAGTCTAATAGCTTAGGTGTTTCACCACAAGGTAGTACAATATCAATTAGATATAGATACGGTGGTGGATTAGATCATAATGTTCAAGAAGGAACAATAGATAGTGTTATTAAACAATTTATGACTTTTCCAAATGTTGATAATATAGATAATTTTGTTGAAGAGATTAATGATATAAGACTTTCATTAGACGTTATAAATGAAGAAAACGCTGTTGGCGGGTCTAATGGATTAAAGATAGAAGAGCTTAAAACATTAATACCTAACGCAATGAAAACACAGTCAAGAATTATTACACATGAAGATTTGATTGGTAGAATATATTCAATGCCAACTAACTTTGGCAAAATAAATAAAGTTGCTGCTATAGATAACCCTTATTCTAACGGGTCAAAAGATTTATACGTTATATGTAAAGATATAAATAATTTTTATGTTCCAGCTTCTGACGCTATAAAATTAAATCTATCTAAATATTTAAATGAATTTAGGCTGATTGGCGATAATTTTAATATCTTAGATGTTCCTGTTTATAATTTTGGAATTAAAGTTGAAATAAGAGTAGGTGAAGGAAACGATATAGATTCTGTCATAGATGATGTATTGTTTAGAATAATTGAAGATATGAGATTTGATAGTTTGCAGATAGGCGAAGCGCTTAATACAAATGATCTTGTAAAATTAGTATTAGGTGTTGATGGTGTAGTATCTATAATTACAAGACAACAAAACATGATAGTTTCAAAAAATTCTACTAATGAGTTTTTTGATGAAGATGAAGATATTACACTAACTTATAATAATAACTTCTTTAATCCAATAAGTGATTATGATGAAGGTTTTATATATCCTGATCCTGGCGGTATATTTGAAATGAGATATACTGCTAACGACATTGAAATAATTGCTAATTAAAGGTAAATTAATATGATATTTATATTAAATCCAACTAAAGATACATACATTACTAATCTACAGACACAGTTTAATGATGGCAGCTTAGCAAATTTTGGTAAAGCTGCAACAATTGATTTATTTAAATTGTATAATGAAAATAAACATTCTAAATCTTGGGCAGCTTTTAAATTTACTTCAAGTTTTTCTCAAAACGATAATATAACACTCATAGATGCAGATAATAATTCTGTTACTTTTATTATTGATAATACAGAGAATACAGACAACACTTCAGAAAATTTAAGTGCGGGTAAAGTGATAGTAGGCACTTCAGACATAACTGATCATAATGATAGTACTCCTAAAAACTATTCTCAAAGAATTGCTGATGCTATCAACAATGTTTCTTCTGCAAACAACAGTTTAACTTTGAATATTACTGCATATGGAAATTCAAATAATGTATTAGTGCTAAAACAGGATAAACCTGGTGAATCTGGTGATACTACTTTTACAATACCCACAGCTATGGAACATGTTGGAACATCAGCTACTGGTACTGCAATTACAAAGTTTTCAAGAATAGACTATAGCGCTGCACTCTTAAAATTTGACATATCTAGTTTTAAGTCAAAATACGTTAGTAATTCTAATAATGAATTTTCTAGTAGTGTATATAATGATAGTAATAAGTTCAAAGCTGTAATTGTATTGAAAGATGTAACAACAGGTTTATCAAAACCAAAAAATTACACTTTAACTGCGTATCCTTTGTTAAAAGATTTTGATGAAGGAATGGGTAAAGATACAATACACTTTTCAGACAAGGGTTCTTCTAACTTTGTTTCTTCTTCGTTGAAAACAGATGGAACGTATGATACTTGGAAAATTCCCGGATACATTTCTTTACTTGATGATGTAAGAAATACAGACTCATCAAGTTCTTTAAACTTTAAAGAAGGAAATGAAGACATTGTTTTCGATGTAACAAGTTATGTTAAAAAGTTAATAAACGATACAGACGTTGGCGATAATGGTGATGATGATGGAGTTTCTATATTAGACGATAAAGGATTTATTGTTACGTTTAGCAATCAATATTTATATAATTTAACTTCGTATTTTGTAAAAAGATCAGGAAGTAGACATCTTTTAAATAAGAAGTTTATACCACAACTAAGAATTATTATTGACGATAGTAGCTATCATATTCCACAAAATCCAAAAAACAAAAAAAGATATCTAAATAACGAAGAGATTTTTTACTTATTCAATAGAGTAAATGGAAAATTAAAAGATTTTTCACCACCTACAGCAGGTGGTGATAACATTAAATTCAAAATCGGTAGTTTATTTGATAGCATATCAGACACATCTAATGTTACTAATTTTAAAGGCGAGATAATTTCAGGTATAAAAAAGAAAACATTATCAAATACAGCTCTAAGCAGATTTAATTCAAATATATCTTCACATCTTTTAGCTAGTGGGTCTTATAAAGATGCTTTAACATGGTACTGGGAAGATAGTGATACGACTATAGTAGAAGCAGGATCTTTTGTTATAGGGAAAAAATATAAAATTAGAAATTACGCTGCTGGACAAAATGATTTTACTACAATAGGAGCATTAAATAATAACGTAGGAACTGTTTTTACAGCTACAGGAGCAGGTTCAGGAGCAGGTGATGCTTTTGAAGTTGTAGAATATAATATATTATCAGAGTCTATTGAGTTTTTAGCAGGCGAGACATTAAATGAGATAAATTATAGAAATGTTAATGTTGCTATAAGAATCGAAGACAATAGATTAGTATCAGATGATAATATACAAACAATTGAAGTATTCTTTATAGATAATTTTAAGCAGTATGATGTTGTTAAAGTTCCTTATGACTTACCTAGTGATAATATAGGCACAGTATATTATAAAGTGTTAGATGTTGATACTGACGATGTATTAATAGATTACAATGATATTGGTACAAAATTATTTTTTGATGGTGAAAAATATATTTTTGATTTATTTGTACCAAAAATATTTAAAAATAAAAGAGTAATATTTGAATTTAAAACATTTGACAATATTACTGGAGTTAAAAAACTTATAAAATCAATTAATAAAATTTTTAGGATAGAATAATGTCAACAATAGCAGGAACTTCTGGAAGTGCAAGCAGGCTAAATAAAAAAAGTTTATTTACTAAAAATAGAAATAGATATAACTTACAATTAAGCTCTCATGAAAAAGAAATAAATAACTTCTTAGATAGCAATAAAAGTACTGATATTATTGACTTTAGTGACTTAAATAGTAAAGACTTATCAAGATTTTTAAAAAGAATTGATGATTATGATAGTTTTTTTAGTACAGCACAACTTGAAAATATTGACTTTTCTAAATTTGAAGAGCATGTTTTTTTTGACTCTGCAGTAAGCAAAGTTATTAATTCTTATGATAGAATATACAATGATTATCCGTATGACAAAGATTATTTTGCAAATATTGATTACTTTTCAAAGATTGACGGATATACAAACTATATACTTAAAAACAACTTCAAAAGATACTTTGGTTATTTAAATTTTACTTCAAATATTAAAGTTACAATAAAGAATCAAAGAGGATTTTATTTAAATGATCACTCCAAGCGAGACGTTGGCTTTCTAGATCCTAAAAAAAGAAAATTTTCATTTAACTTTTGGTTGTTGTTAGAAGAAACAAATACACTGTCATCTAGCAATAATCAAGTTTTATTTAAGCACTTTAGTAATTCAAACAATAATGAGTCTGGTTTTATATGTTATCTTTCTAGAGAATCAAATGGATCAGACTTTGATTATTTTATTAACTTTTTATTGATCAATAATGGAGTTTCTATTGGAAAAAAGTCATTAGTAGTCAAAGAATCAATATTTACAAGTAATGAATGGCAATCAAAAACTAAAAAGCAAAAATTTAAAAATATTCACATTTCAGTTGAAAATGTGAATGATACAAGAAGCATAAAATTTTTCATTAATTGCCATGAATTGACTAGCACTAATATTAACAATACATCTACAAAGCTTCCTGTAGAAAATTTTAGTAGTAATTTTAGTTCAATATCAAATAATTTTGTAATTGGTAATAGCGAAAGCTTAACTTTTAATAGCATAGACTTTAATAACTTAAACAATATAGGCATAGATGATTTTAAATACTTTTTTAAGAAAACAAGCAAAAAACAGACTGTTAAGTATATGAAAAAGTCTATATATTCTCAAAAAGGTTTAGCATTATATTTAAAGTTTAATGAACCTGGAGGAAATCATAACAATAATAATATCACGTTAGATAGCTCTGGCAATAAACTTCATGGTCTTATTTTAAATAATGACAATACAGCAATAAATGATACTAGTAACTATAGAGATAATAGTATAAGTCCAATTGTACATGAAAGAAAAGAACCTTCACTTTTTGCAAGCTTTCAAGAAAACATTACAGAATTTGAAAATCTCATAGTTTTAGCAAAAAAATATGATAATATAAACCCAAATATTATATTTAAGCTTTTTCCAAAACATTATTTTGTTGAAAGTAGTGAATTACAAAATATGTCGTTATATGTAGAGACATCAAACTATGCCCCAGCAAATACAGGTGTAGGTATAGACAAAAAAAGTAATACGCTTATAACAAATATACTCATTATGTGGGCTAGATTTTTTGATAGTTTAAAGTGTTATGTTGATTCTTTAAGCGAAATAATTAATTTATCATATGACACAATTAATAAAGATGTTAATTTAGGTATAATATTACCTTTGCTATGTAAAAGAAGCGGATTTGATTTTAGAGAAATACTACCTAGTCCTTTAAAAAGTAAACTTGATGGCGAAAACTTAACTTTTGAAGATATAAAATCAGAAAAAACATTAAGACAAATACAGAATATTTTATGGAAGAGACTTCTAATAAATAGTAAGGCTTTTTTAGAAAGCAAAGGAACAAAAAATTCAATAAAAAATATTTTTCATAGCTTTGGTGTGCCTTTCGATAAATTTGTCAACATAAGAGAGTTTTCTAGCAACAATATTATTTCAAATCTTGAAAATTTTAAAGTAATAGAAAAAAACATAAATACAATTTCTTTTTTTAATGAAAAACTTTCTTCTATAACACCTACGTACTCAAGTGAAAATAGCTTTTCAAATAATAGACCCTTCTTAGAAATTAAAAGCGTAAGATACGACAATCAATATTCATTTGATAGTGATAGAGATAAAGATATTATATTGGCCCAACATATAACGACTGGATTACCTGATGATTGGTCGTTTGAACTTTTTTTAACTTACAATAAATTACTATTAAGAAAAATAAACAATAAACAGAGCATAATCAGGATAAACGATAACAATTCGCCTGTTTTTAATTTACAAGCTGAAAGATCAAATTCTGAGAAAGATAAGTTTGATATTACACTTAAGTTTATACCTTACACAGGTAGTATAGAAAAGCAAATACTAATAAATGATATTGACTTATTTGAAGGAATAAAATATGTTAACATCTCACACAAGTTAACAAAAATTGATGGAAATAGTAAAATATATCAAACTGATCTTTATATAAAAGATTACGGATTTGTCAATAATGGGAGGATATTAGCAAAAAACTCTATTGTTTTAAACTATGGAGAAACAATTCCTATATTAAAAGACAAAAACAACATAGATGTTCAAATAGGAAACTATAAATATAGTGATAATCCTGGAGGTCTAGGTAATATTGTAGATACAAACTTTGACGGTGATATATGTGGTATTAGAATATGGAAAAAAAGTTTATCTGATAGTGAAATAAGTTCTCATTATAGTGATATTAACAACGTAGGCACTGATGATTTAGAAATCGACAAAGACTTAATTGTTGATGGAGTTGTAAAATTTGAAATTGATGATAGTGATATTGTTACAACTCAAACAGATAAGACTGTAACATTTAAAAACTTTAAAATATTTAAAAAAGTATTAAATAATAACATAGAAGAGGATATAAATTCTTTAAAATTAAAAATAAACAATACGACTAGTGATTTAAAAAATACAAATAAATCTGCAGCGTCTTATAGTAAGATAACTTCCTATAAAATAGATGAACCTTCACTAGAAAATGGATTTAATATAGTAAGTTACAAAGAAGAAGAAAATAAAAATTTTAACAATAGGTTTGAAAAATTTCCATCTTATTCAACATTAGAAAATTTTGACAACGTTAAAGACGCAAGAGTATCTATTGAAGTATCTTCAGCTAAGTTTTTAAACGAAGATATATCTAGAATGTTATCTTCTTTGAATGATTATACAAACGACTTAATGGTATCTTCTAATTTGTATTCATATAGATATAATTCTTTAGATAATAAAAGAAATCAGTATTTTAAGTTATTAGAAAAAGAAATAAACAATAAAACATTAATGAATTTTTTTAAGTATTTTGACAATGCTTTAAGTAACATAATAAAAGAGTCAATACCTAATAAAGTTGGATTTCTAGGATTTAACTACGTTTATGAGTCTCACATACTTGAAAGAAGTAAGTATGAGTATAAAATGTCTGATAGTCGTCTGGCTATTAATGATGAAAACAAATATAATCATAATAGAGAGTTGCCAAATGTGTATCGCAATAAAGAGTATAAAAACAATAGAGTTCTCTCTGAAAAATGAGGTTAAATTATGACGTATAGTCCGAGTTATGTAAAAATAAATAAAGACACAGCTTTTATTGAAGGTAATAACATTATTGTAAATAATGTACAAAACACTAATAAAAGAAAAAGTTTAGAAAAAAACATAATAAAAGATGGAAATATAAGAATAGACATCTCACCAGGATGTAATTTTTCTAAAGTTTTTGACAATGATATAAGAAACGAAGTGTCAAGCCAAAACTCTATATTAAGAAATTCAAACTATGTCCAAATTTCAGAAAATGAAGAAAAGTTTTATTTAGAAGATAAAACAGGCTTAATTTATCCTTTTCATGATAGTACAAATGTTTTTGATGATAAGCCTGAAGAAAAAAGAATCAATAGACAAGTTAAAATAAAACACATGTATCCAATTGGTCTTATAAGTAATGAATATCATATATATCAAAATTCTGATATTTATAAAGATATTAGCGATGAAATTAATTATCTAATAAATACAACAAACGAGGATGATGTATACCTTTATCCGTTTTCCATAAATGACTTCGATATAAATAAGAATGGTGCAAATATAGATATTTTTGAAAGAATATCTGAGATCAAACGAAGTATATTGAATGAATATAATATTAGAGGATTTAAAGCAAGCTTTGGTAATTTCTTTGATGTAAGAAGAAGATCTATAACAATAGCAAATAATATAAACAAGCATGATATTCAAAAAAACATTGAAGTTTTTTTAGATAGAGGCGAAGATGATGATTTGTATTCAAGAGATGTTTATCAAAAAAAAGGAAAATTTTCAAACTCTACATTTAATGATATACAAGTAACAACTTTTGAAAAAGACGTATTAGATGAAAAAACCCTAGAAAGTCAACAACTATTATATATTTCAAATGACTCTCAAGATTTGTCACCTTTTATTGATAGAGACGGTATTAGATTTAAAGAAGAAACAAAGATGGGTAAAGAAAGACATCAGATTTCTGGTGATTTAAAAAATCATTTCTCATATGATCTCAATGGAAGCAATAGTCCTGATAATTGGGATTTCGCTTCAATCGAATATAGTAATGATACTTATGAAGATGGAAAAGTTTATAGTTCACAAGGAAGAGACTTTGATTATAGTATAAGTAATGGGATTGACTCAATAGCATTTTATGGAGAATTAGATTAATGCCAAAAATAAGATCAGGAATAAAAAATCCATATACTAAAAGTGGATCTGTAACTAAGACATTTAAAAATGTTATTAAAGAACATGATTCTAATCAAGGTTTTTATCCAACAAATAAATTTACAACCGGCTTTAAACTAGATGATTTCAATCAAATATTTGATGATACTAATACTATAGATACAACTAGCAAGTCTGTTAATCATGTTTTCGGCATTGAATCTACTTACAAATCGACAAACAATAAATTAATACATTCGCCAAGTACTTTTGATACTAATGATGACTTTTTAGTTACAAAAGAAGTAGAAATAGAAAACTATGACAATACACTACCTAAAAATAATTTTTCTATACAATACACTCCGTATGTAGACAACTATTTAAATACAAACAATAACAGTTTAACAAACATTCAAAATTCAGCTTTTGATGAATCATCATACAATGTTAGTGATCAAGTTTCTATTGAGATAGAACTAAACTTTGATGCTCCCGCTATTTTACAAAACAATGAATTTTATGTAGATGATTTTACAAAAAAAGTTGACAGTATCTCTTTTGATAATGGATCAACAAAGTGGATAGCAAAAAATAATCCTGTCGCATACTTCAACTTCAAAGAAAAATCTTGGGAATATGTTTTAAATTCTCATGAAGCAAATCCACCGAATACTAATACATACAACACAGATAGTTTAGTAAACGAAGCTGTGTCTAAAAGTAATATAGGATTTAGTCCTAGCTATAATCCATATAAAAGTAACTACAAAGTTAACACCATAGGTGTCCCTTGTTTTAACTCAAAATTTCCAATTGGTGAACAGTGGTATGCAAGTGAAGATACTTTATTAAAAATGTCTGATTATATTACTAATGATTTTATACTAGAAAAAGTAATATTTGTATGTAATAAAACTACTTCTAAATGTCAGAAAAACAATTATAAAGTATACGATGGTAGCAATAATGAAATAAGTATTACAAATACATACGAGCAAAACAATCAAATGTATTATCTTTCTAATTCTTTAAACTTTTTTATTTTAAATCAGAAAACCGAGCAATTTAACCCATACTCTTTCTGGGAAGGCTCTGGTTTTGATAGCGAAAAAAAGTATATTAATAATATGTTTTTTGACAAGTCTGGATCTGATACTTCTTTAAACTTAAAAACCTCTGTTGTTAATGACTACATTGGCGGAAATTCTATAGACAAAGGATATTATATTTATGACAATTCTTCTCTTTATAATGGACAAGTAGGTGAAAAAGAAAAAAGTTTAACAACTAAGTCCTCAGCTAGAGAAATAGTATCAGTAAATAACTTTTTTATATACAATAAAAACTTTGGTAATCAAGAAACTGTATCTCTTTTAAATAAAATAAAAAACGAAGATTATATTGACAACAGTCTAGAGATTGTAAACAATGATGATATAAACTTTGAAAATCAAAAACTAGAAATTAGTAGTGATTGTAAAATCCCAAATGCTTCTAATATTCATTCAACACACTTCCTATATATTAATAATAATTCTACTAAAGTTTATTCATCAAATTACCTTGGTGGAAGAGATTTACAAAGTAACGACTTTGGAAGAAACTTTTTTAATAGAAGATCTTCAAAAATAGATACTAGTTCAACTTTTACTGTAGATAATAATGAAATTACAGAGTTAAAAAATAAGTTCTATAAATCTCCATATATCCTTAAGCCTGAAGACAAATTGATATTTGGAGTTAACTCTTATACAAATGGAAATATATTACCTTATATTCTCATGTTAGAAAAGTCTGTAAAAGTTGTTTTAGTTGGTAGACATGTTGTTAATGATAAAAAGAAAATAAATAAAAAGCAAAGTATAATTTCGAATAATGTTATAAAAACTGTGATAAGTGAACCAATTTGTGATGAATGGGATGTAGTACCTACTGAAAGCATTTATAATGGCATTTATGACAATATATACAACAATGAAGATAGATATACAACTCAAGGCAAAATCCTTGATAGAGAAGTATATGGCAAAGTTTCTTCTAAACAATTTGGATCATTCAATAACACTGTAAAATTATTTTCTGATGAAGAAAAAGTTATTTATGATACTGTAATGCCTAATACTTTATCATATTACAAAAACTCTGGTAATATATCAACAAGCTTTGATAATATCAGACTATCATATGAGGAAGATTCAAATCATAATAATAGTAATCATCAATGGATAAACAGTTATCCTTTTGAAGACAGATTTAAGTCTATACATGAAAAAAGAGATGTATCATTAGATCTAAAAGATAGTGGAATTAACAAGTTTAATATAAAAGTTGATAAATATTTTTTGCCTAATGAATGCTTCCAGTATTATAAAAAAGATACAAAGTTTGGATCGTATGAAAGTGGAACTATTTTAAAAAATATAAGAGGGTATATAGAAACTGAAACATTGACTGACGAGTCTATACTGTACTATCTTGATCAAGGGAAAAGTATATCAACTGCAGTCCCAACCAATGTGTTTGCTGACGTATTGATTAATAATAACATCCCATATATCATCAGAATGCAAGGTGATATATTTGATATAGAAAAAGATTTTGTTGGTGAAGGTCAAATGCCAGATACTTTAAAAGCTAATTCTGGAAGAATAGTTTTTTATAATACAAATATAGAATCTGATTCTGATATTACTTTTAATTTTAAGAACATAGCAAATCCTAACTCTGAATATCAAAAATTCTTACCATATAAAATTATTGCAAGGTTAGGTTCTACTCAGTCTGGAAATATTGATAGAAATTCTTCACAAACAACAAGCGCTAGTTTTACTAATACTTATGACTTTTCACACAATTTATCAGGTGGCGTAGACTCTATTGCTTACAATTTTAGTTTAAATGCTTCTAGTAACAATAGTAACGAAGGATACTATCCTCTTTTAGAAAACACAACTGTATTAGGATATGATTCAAATGACTTTTATCAACCTGATGTTTTAGAAAAGCTAAACAAAGTATTTTTTGGGTTTGAAAAAGTAAAAGGTAAAAGTTATCGTCATTATCCTTTAATTGGTCATGATGGATGGAAATATGGAATATATAACAGCAAAAAAACAAGTTTATCATACAACTTTAATTGGAAGTCATATGGACAATTTAAAGACAAGAGCTATGGATCAATAAATACAACTTTATATAGAAACGATAGTGATATTGAGTGGCCTATAGTTAAAAAGTTTATAAATAAAAATTATTACTCAGTAAATAATCAAGACAGTAGTATTACAACAACCTTTAATAAAGACTATCATGCTAGAAGTAATTACCCATTTATAGAAAATAGTATCGATTCATTATCTGGATATTATACTTCTTGATATTTAACTTATAATGTATAAAAAGTAGAAGAAAGAAAAGCATGTCAGGTATACTAGATAAAAAATCAAGATTTATAGACTACATTTTAACTGAAAATGGTAGAAGTCAGATTCAAGATAATGACATTAGGTTTTACTATGCGACATTTAGCGACAAAAGCATTGTTTATAAAGAAAAAGATATAACATCTGTAGATGATAAAATAAACATATCAGAAGAAAAGTTATATTTACCCTTTGAGTCTTTCTCTAGTGAGTGTGACTATATAAATAGTGAATTTGACTTAAAGAAAGAGATTTCTTTTAACGATGATGCTAATATTAACTTAACTCAGATTGATATTTCTTTTGACAATGCTGTTACTGAAGTTTCTATTAATAGTTCTATTGGAGAGAAGTTAATAAATATAAATTACTTAGAAACAAGAAGACCTAGCAAAAAAACAGGAATAAGTTTTGTTGATAGTGATACAATAGTTAAAAAAGATTCGTTTAAAATATTGAACAATCCAGGAAAGAAATATCCAACTATTAATAAAAAAAGTATAAATCTTGAAAAAACAAATTCAATAACAACTGATAAGAGATTCTCTAGAAAAACCAACTTTAAAAGGCTTATCCCAGAGAACATTGATGGTACAAAGCTTTATGATGAAATAGATACAAACTTTTATTTTGAAAAAGAAGTTAATGAAAATCTAGTTTTAAAAAGTTACAATAAAGATGTAGATATTAATGAAAACAATACAGCTGAAGAAGCTATTTTAAAAACTATAAATAGTTTAATGAATAATAAAGATATAGATAAGAAAGTTTACGAAGTATCAAACAGTAATAAAGATGACATGTATATTTTGAGTATGTCTGAGTTTTTTGAAAAAACTTCTGGAGATTCTAAAGAGTTAGAAAAGAATAAGTTACATTTCATTGATCTTGGTGAAGTATATGACAAATCAAATGGCAAAACAAAACAAGTGTATCTAATAGGTAAAATTATAAATACTAAAAATTATGACAATATAGAAAATGATATTGTATTTAATTTTAACAACGGAACAATACAGAGTAATATAATAAACAAGAGTTTTATAATTTCTAACTATTATAGCTTTTTATGTATGTTTACACTGATTGCTGAATAAATTGTGAGATAATAATGTATATTACTAAAATAAAAAATAACACTATAATAAAAGAATTTTTAGGTACAACAAGAGCAGTTAATAACAAAGTTAACCAATTTGCACAGAACGACTATATGATATTATCTGATATTTTATTACCTAAAAACATGGATAATATAAATAAAATAAGCAAATTTTTTTTAGTCATTAATGATGTTTTCTTTGAACATGTATTTTCAACATCAGGTTTGTCTCAAAATAGATTTTCTTATTCTTATACACTACATTTCAGTATAAACGAAGCAGGATTTACATCAAGTCTACCACGTAAAAGCAAACTTAATACTAAAAAATATGACATATATGCTGTAGACGAATATGATAATATTTTAGATAGTGCTACAAATTTAAGTTTAACAGATACATTTTTTAAAAAACTAACTGATGCTGAGAATCAAAAAGTTAATTTATCAATATTAAATGAGTATATTGATAACTTTTACATAGACTTTGATTATGAAGAAAAATCATTTCATATAGACACTAATGATGAAAACATAGATGTAGCTATAGAAAAATTTAAAGATATATGTATTAACTTTAACGATAAAAGATATGATTTTAGTAATGATAGAAAAAATATTATTGAAAGAGACTTTTCTAATACAAACAACTTTTACTATAAACTATCTGAGTTTATTTTAAGCGGTAACAAGAGTATATCAAATATTACAAACTATTTAAATAACGATAGTAATATACGAGATATTTCAATATCTTACTTCATGACTAGAAAATCAACTAGTGTAGATGAAGAAAAAACTTTTAAAAAGAACTATATAATATCAAGTGATATATCCATAGAAATAATTAAAGAATTTTTAATATATAAAAAAAATGTGTTAGAATCAAACCTAAGATTTAGACATATAATACAAAGATCAAATGAAAAGAACTTAATATTTGATTTTTCTGATATTGATGTTAGAGACATTGGCTTGTTAACTATAGATAACATACAAGACTTTAGTGGAGAACCCATATATAATATCTATAGTAATGATCAATTTAATGAAAGTAGTAGAATATTTTTTGATAAAAAACCTCTAAATACTCTTTTGAAAGACAATATATTTATTTATTTTGCTGAAAGACAAATAACTAGTATATTATTTAAGATACAAGACTCCGAAGAAAACTTTATAATACATTCAGTTGAAGAGTCAACAAACTATGAATTGCCTAGTGATAATGACTTTCTAAATGTATATAAAGAAATATATAATTTAAATATAGCTTTAAATGATACAAATTATATTGATCGAGGTATATCTAATTTCTTTACGATAGACAATCCTATATTTGAAAACAAAAACAGTTTACAAAACGTTGCTAGAGAATTAAGATATTTTTTAAGAAGTGAAGAAAATCAAGAACTGTCAGAACCTTCTGTAGAAAATTTACTAAAAAATTCAATATATTATGTAAAATTTGATCTAAAAAATGATGCCACAATTGTTGACAGTATAGAAAAATTTTATTCATATGATCAGCTGTTGAATTCACAAGACTCTTTGCTTAGTCAAATAAGAAACTTAAGATATCAAAGACTTTTTGAAATATATCCCGAGCTTTCTATTATTTTTGACAATAATGTATCTAGCTTTACAAAGTATAGAATCTTAGAAAGTAACAACAGTAATATAAGCAGAATGAAGATCTACTTAGAACTAGAATTTAATATTTTATCAGATTTTAAATCTACAAACGATTATAGATTTAAAGGATTTGATCAAGAAGGTTTTACTCTTAATAATGTTTATTCAATTCCGATAACTTCAAATGATTCGACAAATGAAATAGTATATAATTCTAATACAACTCTTTCAAATTTTATTTTTTCAATAAGAGATAATGAAATAGACTTTCAGACTCATAATTCAATAAAAGGAAAGTATCTTTCAGAAAATCTTAATGTTACAGAAAAAATAAGTCTTATAAAAGATTTAACTAAAAAAATAAAAAATAGAAGTTTTTTTGAACGAAAAAGATTTATACAAGAATTTTTATTAAATAGAAATATTTTGAAAAACTTTGTAAGTCAAGAAATGTCAGACTTTCTTAGAAGACGTTATATACAAGTTTATGCTTCAAATTACAATATAAGGCAAATAAGTGAAAATAGATCGGTTATGACTACAAGTGATTTTATAACTAATATAGAGAATCAAGCTGATAGTTATAATAATTTGGTTAGAGACTTAGACAGCAATACATTTGACAATGGTTACAAAGCTTTGTTAATTCAATCAATAAATATTGATAGAAATGAACTTTCAAGATATAAGTGGAAGATGAAATATTCACCAAATATAGCAATTTCTTCTAGTGAATTTGATTTTTTAGATGATAGAAAAAGCTTTACTTTAGAAAATCAAATTCTTTGGTTTAGTGATAAATTTTTAAATGAAAGAAGTAATCGATTTGAGTATTTTAACAATCTTAGCCCTCTAACAGGTAGTTTAAGTGAAATAGATACAAGTTTAAATAACATTAATGAAGATGACGATATCGTTTCTTTTGTAGCTTCTTTGAAAATAGAAGGTATGATAAACAAAGATCATATTAACTACTTACTAAATAGTATATATAGCGTAAAGAGAAGAAGCTCAGAAGGTGGAATCCATATAAAAGGTATAGCAGTTAAAGTTTATTTTTATGATTCAAATAACAGTCTTTTCACAGAAAGTTTTTACAATATTCCTTTTTTAGATAGTAATAATAGAGTATTAGAAAGAATAGATGATAGAACTTTAAATAGTATGCATACGATTGATATTAATTAAATAGCATATATATTATTGAAAAATTAAGGAAAAATATGTTAACAGCAAATAAAAATTTACTTAACGTTCAAAAAAGAACAGTTAATACAGGATTAACAACATATAGTACGTCATCATCAAATAATGCAGTAGATGTATCAGGATTATTAGATGTAAGCATTGATCTACAAGTTCCTCAAGGATCAAACATGCAATCTGGTGAATTAATATCAGAGTTTAGTGGTTTTGGTTTTAGTCCTGCTGTTGACATAGAATATTCTACGCCTGGCAATCAAGATAACAGTAAACCTGGAGATGTTGCAACAAATATTGAAGCGCTTGTAGAAGAAATACCAGCATCACAAGAACAATTTTATGTAGACTTAAATATTTTTGGTTTACCAGAGTTAAAACCTAGAAGCATTGAAATTGATATTTATATAAATCATAAAAATAAAAGAGTTAAGAACATATCAATATTTGAAGATTATATTAATGATTTTTATTCGCTTAGAAATCCTTTAAAAAAAGACAATATTGATATGCTACATTCTATATCTTCAAACATACCACTAACTTATCCACTTTTTACAGATATTAAAGATTTTAAGCGTGATGTTATTGAAAATTATTATGATAATATCAATAGTGATATATTAAGATATGTAGAAAAAATACCCAATTTTATTAACTTTTTTGATAGTAAAACAAAAAATAACTTTAAAATTATAAATAATTCTGTAAATAGTATTGAAACAGAACTTGAAAATATTAAAGATTTCGTATCTGACAAAGATTTTATGCTCTTTATAAAAGATTATTCAAAAAACAACAATAGGTTTAACAAGATTGGAAAAATATTAACTAGAGCACACCCTATAAGCATCAGTAATGAAGATGATTTTAATATTATACCTAATAGAGAGATAACAAAAGAAGCTGGTATAGATCATAAAATTTCAGATTATCTTGATGATGAATCATCTTTTGAATTTTTACAAAGGTATTTTGGATCTTATTTAGACGAAGAACCTTCTAATTTAAATGTTGGAGAATTTATGTGTACTGATACGTTTATTGTTCAACAAATTACAAACCTTTCTTTTTCTATGTATTCTTTATACCCTACAGTAATAAAAGAAACAGGAGTCATTACATATCAAGACTTAAATGATAGAAAAAAAGCTTTTAATACTAGTTTCTATCAAAGTTACGTGCAAGAAAAAGAAAACATGTTTAGTAATATTAGCATTGGAAATAAAACTACTAATAATCAAAATCTTGTCACTTTAAATCCAAGAATACATATGTTACGTGACCCTATTCCTAGTTTTGAAAATGATTTTTCTGAATTTTTTAGGGAAAACTCATCATACAGTGGTAAAAGAAAAATATTATATAATAAATTTATAGAATCAATTTTTAACTTTGATCCCGGTCTAGACGACGGGATATTTAAACAAGAAATTACAAGATTTATAAACAAAGTTCTTGTCCAAGATATAGCATTTTCAAATGATTTTATTGAAAAATTACAAAGTGTCATAATTGGAAGCAATCTACTTTCAATATATAAATCTTATTATAGAAATATTTACTCTAATAGCAATAACAATAGTATCAATGGGTTTGGAAGAGTAACATATACGGAAAATTTAAGTTTTGATAAACTAACATTTAAAGATATCTTTTATCCATTAATACCTTCTTCATCTAGTGACAAAACGATTGATGTTTTTTTAAAAAGCGAATCATTTACATTATTTGATCAAATTAAAAATGAAACATTTGATATTTTAAGATTTTTTGAAAGTGAAAACATTCAAAATAGAGATATTATCTATTATGAAAGAATGAACAAATTACCACAGACTTTTAACTATGATTTATTTTTCAACAATCAAAATAATGATACAGAAAACAATAGAAAATCATCAATTATTGTTGATAAAATGTATTTTGAAATATATAATCACTTAGATCTTGATTCAAGATTTAAGATTGAATATAAAACAACACTTACTAACGAATCTAACAATAGAAGCGAGTTTACAAACAATAGAAATAGAGAATTTCTTTCAGGAGATAGTAGTGAAATAAGTAATGTATTAATTTTAGAGTATGTAAAACTATTTGAGGATGAACGTAATCTAATCTTAAGTGAAAATGAAGAATTAGTAATTACTAGTATATGTTTACCTAATACAGTAGAAGACATGTCAATATTACATAATAACTTAAAAGATGTAATAGATGATAAAACTTCTGTTATAGAATTTTTTAGTAATAGTTTAATAGTCACTAATTCTCAAAGAAGAAACTCAATATTAAATAGAGATGGTAGCATTACTACTAAATTAAAAAATGTTGCTAGAGTTTTAAAGTTAATGATTGAGCATGTAGTTAATTTATTAGCTTTCGGTTTGATAAAAGATTCTTCATCAAATTCAAGCTTTTTTGAGAATTTATTTTTATACATAGAAAAGATTTCAAAAGATAACTTAACTGATAATAGTATTGTAGTAAATGAAATTAGAAACATATCAAACTTTTTAAATGATAGAAATAGAGGCTCATTTATAAACAATACAACAGACAGTATTTTAGAATTAATATATGATACTGAAGAAGGTATTGAAATTATTGAAAATGATATAGAAAATGATATATTAAATGTAACTGAGAAATATGATTCTTCTTTATATAACGAAATATTAAAAACAGATAACGTAAAAACTGCTTTAAGTAATATAAGTAATAGTAATATTGAAGAAAATATAATACAAACAGGATATTTGTATTATAAGAATAATCTTGATGATGAATTAAAATTATCTGAAGAGGGTAATGATATTAATATTAATCATCATAAAACAGATAATTATAAATTTTTTATAACTAACAAACTTTCTTTTGAAGTTGATGAATTAGTAAAAAAGTCTAAATTAAACTTTTTAGAAAAAAACAATATAGACTACAGTATATTTAGAAATCATGCTAGTGATCTTTCAAATTCGTATTCAAGTAAAACAATATCTTTCCCGACTTTTGTGTCTAAAGAAAATATTACTTTTAGTCCTGTTAATGAAGATAGTGATATTTTTAAATTGTTGGTTGCTAAAAATAACGACAAGTTTTATTCGAATTTTAACTTTTCACAAAGTTTAGATTATGCTGACTTAAAAATAGAAAACACTATAAATAAATTTGTTGACAATATTGAAGAAAATGATTTTACTTCTTCTTTTAAAGAAAATTACAATGAATTATTAATCAATTATTTTTATAAGTCTTCAGTATTTAATAATTCTTCTCTTCTTTTAAAAACAGTTTATGAAGATATAAAAAACAATATAAATAAAGGTTCTAGAAATATTAAAGATTTAGCATTACAATATTTATATCTTTGCAACTTTGAAGAAGATGTTGAGGGTATTAATGTTAATGGCAAAAACAGTATTATTACAAGATTTGTAAGAAGAGCGATATCAAATAGAAAAGAATCAAGTGATATATTAAAGTTTTCAAATCTTGGATACGAGTTTGATATGTCAAGTGTAGACTCTGAAAAATTTGCTACTCTTAACGAAGATGAAAAGATAGAATACTATAAAGATTTGTTTAGTTCTAATGAAGATTACAAACTGTTAAGGAATACAATCTTTTCTAAAAACAAAAACTTTAAAAAATTCTCTGAGTTTTTTTATATACCAAGCAATAGCATAAGTATTGCAAGGTTTGAGGAAACTAGTACTCCAGGAGATCCCAATAAATATGACAAGGTAGATTTAAATGGTCCGATTAAAAAATTTGGCAGTCAAGAAACAGAAACCGGTGATAGAAGAGGTGTAAGAAATGACTTTATTGCAAAGTTTAATGTTCATACTTCAACTTTTCCTTTTTGTACTTACGTTAAGAAAAACGTACCAATGTCAATAGGGTTTTTAATACATTCTGGTGGGAGCGTTAAAAAGCTAGTAAATAATGATATTGAGTTTAATAACAATATTAATTCTAAAAAAGCAGAATCTGAAATGTTATATGTTATAAAAAACATAGAACAAGAAAACTATATAATTGATAGATTTAGAATTTCTGATAATTTTGATAATTTATGTATTAATGAAAACAGCATTTTTAGTAAAATTGTAAGTAGGATTAATACAATATTAAGTCTTAATACAAATATCAACGAATCAACATTTCAAGACTTAGAAGATATTGACTCGTTTATAACATCAAATAAATTTGTTTTAGATATGTCAAGTAAGATTATTAAAATATACGCTATCATTTTTAATAAAATTTTTAGAGAAACACAAGAAAACGCTTTTATTGAAAACATAGAAAAATATAGGAATAGCAATACAGGATTAGATATCGAAACTTATGAAGTGGGTAAAGTTTTTAAAATAGAGACTTCTGGAACTACTATTTTAGATGATGTTATAAGTGTTGAAAATTATTCTGATCTTAAAACAAAAATAAAAAGTAATATTATAAACGAATTATATAGCGGTATACACGGTGCTATACAGTACAATTATGATGTATTAAAAATATCAGACTTTATGCAAAGCTTGAGCTTTGACATCTTAAACAGGTATATTGAAGATTCTTTAGAGTTCAATAGCAAAGAAAACATAGACATTTTAGTTAATAGAAAATTAGAAGACTCTTTAAATGAGATAAACTTAGATAGAAATAAAGCAAAAGACATGATGAACACTTATTATATGAATTGTTTATCTAAAGAATTAAGTAAAAAATATTACATTAAAAAAGATTTCTTTACTAACTTTATAGAGAATCAAGACAGCATAAATATTCAAGATACAAAAGAGTATTATCTTAATGGAGATAAAAACTTACTAGATAGTATAAAAAAATATAATATAAACTTGAATGAATTTAATGCTGGCACAGATGAATTAAATAAAAAAATTCTTACTTTTGGTATAAAGTTTGACTTAATGAATCATATTCATTATAGTGATATAATCAATATAAAAATACAGCAAAAAAACAAATACAACAGTATAGAAGAGTATAATTACTGTTTTAGCCCTTTGATAACATCTTTGATATCAGCCTTTAATGATAGCAGAATTGATGCAAATAATAGTAAAAACATTAATATTGGATTTCATACAGGATTTTATGATATTTTTAAAAATATAAACGAAAGATACATGATTGTTGGAAAAGATTACTTAAGAGCTCACTTGCTTAAAAATATATATAATGTTAGTGATGATGTTATAGAAAAAATAATTACAAGTCATTTTAGATCAAATAAATATGATGCAATATTAAATTGCTTATATAATTTTAACATTAAACAATCAGACTTCTATAAAGACAAATCAAACAATAATAAGACAATTGATAAAGACTTTTATGACAAAGTAAATTCTTTAAATGACTTTAAATTTTCAAGTATTACTAAAACTTCAAAAGAAAAGTTTAACAATAACATAAATATAAATGATAATATTGTTATTTTTAACAATGATATAAATCCCTTGAATAATGAAACATATATTTACAAGTCTTTATCGTCTTTAAACAATATAAACTCAATAAACGACATCAAGTTGTGTTTTGAAAACAAAGAATTCTATGATTTTTATCATATACCAATAAATAACTTAAATGACATAGTAAATATAAATGTAGAGTTTTCAATTCAATAAGGTAAAAAATGAGTCTTAGCGTAACAAGAAAAAATACAAATTTTATAAAAAGTAGAACTGAAATTGATTATGATTTTGATTATTTAGTATATGATAAACAAGAAACTTTAACTATAGACAGTATGATTTCCAATATTAATATAGATAATACTACAAAGAAATATATTGATTTAAATATAAAGTACTTTAATGACAATGTTTATAATTCTAATAGCGAAAACATAAATTATGATTTTTTTACTAGTATATCTGATAAAAGTTTAAACAAAAGTGAAAAGAAATATTTCAATACTTTCGATAGAATTGATGATAGTTTTGAATACTTGTCAGAAGATATTTTTACTAAAGATTTCGATATAACAGTAAGTGAGCTAAATATAGATGAATCTGGTAGTGTAAAAGATTTTTTTACAAAAGAAAAGAAAGTTAATATAAGCTCTGAATATGCTAATGAAATTTCAAAAATAAAAAGTAAAAGTATTTTACTGAACAATAAAATTGTTGAAAATATTAATAGTTATAAAAAAATATTTCTAAATTCAACAAAAGAAAAAGTTATAAATTCTAAAGGCACAGACTTTAATATAGACAATATTGAAGATAATAACTTTAGTTTTTTATTAAACAATGAGACTTCTACGCTAGAAAGATTTAGAAGTAAATTCGTAGGTTTTTATGTTAAAAAATATATTAAAAAAGATAATGATTATATGTTAAAAGACTCTGTGTTTTTCTGTATAAAAAATGTCAATGATCAAATAGAAAAAAACATAAAAGATGAAAACGTAAAATATGGTGAAACTTATTTGTATGTAGTGTATCCTACGTATGTATATTTTGGCAACAAAAGTGTTACTGATAGAATTGTAAAAATGTTTTTAATATGTGATGTACCATCTGTAACTGAAGATATTATTTGTAAAGAAAACATTAGACCTCCTTCACCAATAAATATAACTGGTAGTTATAATAAAAACAATAGGGTTTTTTATTTAGAATGGGAAATACCACCTAATACTCAGCAAGACATAAAAGGTTTTCAAATATTCAAAAGAAACAATCTAGATGAGTCATATAAACTAATTGGGCAAATAGAGACACATCAAGAATATGACTTCTATAAAAGAAATGAAAATGTAAGTGAAGAAATAGTTATTAAAAACAATGTTTATTTACCTACGAAATTTGAAGATAGTAATTTTGATACTTCTAAAATAAACATATATGCAATTTGTAGTATTGATGCGCATGGTTATGTATCAAATTATTCATCACAAATTGCGTTTTTATACATGTTTCTTGAAAATAAAACGCAATATGACTTAATTAGTTATGAAGGTGCACCTTTATTTTATCCTAACTTGATGATACCAAGAAAAACAATATTGTTTGACAATGATGATAAAATAACAACAATAACTCCAATCGCAAACAAAAAAAATAAATTTACATTAATGGCTACACCAGAATGTTTTACTTATAAAAGTTTAAATGAAGAGGAAGATATAGATTTATATAAAAACAGTAATGATAGTTTTTATAGATTTAATCTATTTAGAGTAAATAATAGACACAACTTCTTTGATGATATTAAAATTAAAGAATATAATGATTAAAGTTAAGTTTTGTTAACTAAATATATTTAACTATTATAATTATAAATCGAAAGGAAAATAATTAATGGGATTTTTAAATCATTCAACAAATAACATCATTGTAGACGCAGTTTTAACTGAAAAGGGTAGAGAATTATTGTCTCTAAACAATGGATCTTTTAAAATTAGCAAGTTTTCTTGCAGTGATGATGAAGTTGACTATACTTTAATCACTAAGTATGGTAAAAACATAGGCAAAGAAAAAATACAAAAAAACACGCCAATTTTTGAAGCTATAACTAATCATAATTTAGCAATAAAGTATCCACTTAGAAGCTTTTCTAATGTTTTTAGACAATTCGATACTTTAACAAAAGTACCTGTTCTAAATGAATTAAATAGTGTTTCTTCTTTTGAACTAATATCTAACGTTGAAAATAGAAATAAAACTCACAAAACACTTGAGATTGTTAATAACATAACAACTACAGACTTTAGTGAAGCAATTAATCAAAATTTAGTTGACGACACTTTATTTGTTAAAGTTGATGGTAATTTACTCAAGTTAGAGAATGCTAGAGTTGATAGAAGAGAAAAAGATATAGTTGTATATGCAATACCAGTATCAGGTGCTACCAATAAAACATTTACAAATCAAATACAGGGAACTATAACAATAACAGCTAAAAATGTAGTTAATGATACTACATATTCAAAATATTCTGATGGTTCTAGTTCAACAACTATAAGTGCACAGATACAAGTTGTAGGTAATGTTTCTGGTGCTTCATATATAATACCTGTGACCATTAAAAAAGAAGTTTAGGAACTAAAACATGACAAATAAAATTAAAGGTACATATATTTCAATAGATCCTAGTAGTATAACTACTCAAAAGTCAAAAGTTAGACAGCTTGTGGATATTATTCAAGCTGATATACATAGCGCAGGTTCTGCAAATACAAGAAAAAAGTATGAAGTTTTTGCAAGTGGTGGAACTGGATTAACTACTGTAAAAAGTGGACTTTTTCAAACTATATATGATCAAGATCACACTTTACAAACTTCTAACCCTATTTTTGATATGACTGTTGGAATTTATGAAGGAAGTACAACATATACAACAACAGCTCCTAAAAGTGGCACAGATAGTAGTGGAAAGTTATTATTTAATAATACAACTCTTATGATGAGAGAAAAAGGACATATATATAAGCAATATGCACAAAATATTCTTGGTGATCCTGATAGTGTTTTTAAAGTTCCTTTTGATGCAGATTTATCTTCAACACCTACGGCACAAGTTGACCATGCTATTTTTATTAACATAGGAAGACTTTTTACTAGAGATAATATTAAAAAAGAATCTTTTGCAATGAGATTTTATCAAAAAGCTGCAGTAGTAAAAATAGATGAAAATCATGTTGGTGCTCCAACATCTACAGAAGTTGATGAAAATATTAGTGGTTCCTTACCTTCAGTTACAGGATCAACTTACATGAAGCTTTATGATACAGGTGCATCTAGTAGCAAAAAAGTTTCTCCTATTGCAGGAGAATTTGGAACTCTTAAACTAGATGATGGTAGTAATACTCCTGTTGGGATTATTTATTATGATCTAGGAATTGTAATGTTTGATGCTGAAAAATTGTTTACAGGAAATCAAGTATTAAGAGGTTTAGTATCAGATGTAACTTCTACGCAAGATAATCAAACTTTACCAGCTGTAAATAATGATGCTAATACTGCACAAATACATCCTCCGTTTGGATACAATTCAGGAAATAAAGTTTTCAGTGGTAGTTTTATTCCTAATTTCTGGATAAGCGGTTCTATTGATGATATAGTTGATCATGTTTGTGATACAAGATTTGGTTCTGCTAATTTAACTGCAATGGCATTTAAAAATGAGACTACAATTAATTCTTCTTTGATATTCTGTAGAGCAGCGCCATCACAACTTAATTTTTCAACAAATCCAACTTATACTGATAGTAGTGGTAAATTAAGAGTAATAACAGAAGATGATGATAAAGTATTTTCATATATAACTACTGTAGGTTTACATGGTGGCGCTGATAATTCTTTGCTTGCAGTTGCTAAATTATCTAGGCCTGTTGAAAAGAACGAAGAAACAGATCTTTCAATTAGAATTAGACTTGATTATTAAAAGATAAATTATGACTTTTATACCTTTAAAAAATATAAACTTTGTTAGAACAAAAGTAGAGTATAAGCCTGAAATACAGTATACATCTGGATCTATATTTTGTAAAAATTTTAATGACTTAGATATTGACTCTGCAGGTATAAAGGGTACAATAAAAGATAAAAATGACGATTCTTATTGTATTATATTAGATAACATTACAATAAGTAAAGACAGCGAAAGCCTCATAACAGTTCCAAGCAATACAACTGATGCTGCAGAATTTAGAGAGGGAATTGCAAGTTTATTATCAGAAGAAAGCTTTAATAGCTCTATTTTTGATGAGCTTGATAGCCTTAGAGAAGACTTTTTACCTGGAATTGATACATCAACAGATGTTAGAACAAATTATAATTCTAATAACTTTAAAAATACTTTTTCAATAAATAAGCTTAAACCTAAGTTCTTATATGACGATTATTTCTTAAGAAAGAAAAATATAATTAAAAATAATTTATATAGCTATTATCTTCATAATAAAGATGTTGACAATTTAAATAATATTAATTGGGGTTTTTACAACTACAATACTATAAACTTTTTCAATAATAAGAAATATGAGAATATAACGCATTCAAACTGTATTGTTTATCCAAACTTAAAAATAAATGATTCATCTGTAGAAAACACTATCGATGCAGTAAACAAAAAAGATTTTTGTATATCTTTCTATATAAATAAAAGAAAAGAAAGCGCATTAAAAAATAAAGGATGTATATTTCACATCCCAGGATTAGTCAATTGTTATATTGATAATGGAACGTCTAAAAATATAAGCCAGGATATTAACGGCTTTAAGCTACGTTTCACTTTTGGCAAAGATACATATAAACACATAGATTCTGTAATAAATAATAACAGCAGCAACGTAGCAACTTCTGATGATAATTTTATATATTCAAACTTTTGGAATTCTATAGCTATAAACTTCTTTGTTGATGGTAATGTAGTTAGTTTAAACATTTATCAGAATGGTGAGTATTATAAAACAATAAAAGTTTCAAATATAGAGTTTGATACAAATAATTCTGCTTACGATTCTTATATTTGTATAGGCAATAAACCTTCATATATATACAACAATAACGGTCCAGATATTAGAAGTAACTATTTTAAGCACTTTTTTGCTCAAGACTTACTTGAAACTGATGATATTAAAGGCCCTTACTTTAAAAAGCATATTAGCTTTGGATCTAAGACTAATTTATATAACAATTCAAGCAACATAAGTCAAGTATCAGCTTCTATTAGCGGATTTACAAGTAATTTAAATAACTTTGGATCAGAAGCATTAGAATCTGAAATTTGTGATTTTAGAATTTACAAAAAAGATCAAAGTTCTGACAATATTAGAAATATATTTAAAAGAAGTGTAGAAAACGTAAGTTTAGAATCTGATTTAGACTTTTATTTACCTGTTTATTTTGTACCTATTGTAGTTCAAAAAGAAGATATTTTCAATGCTAGCGGAGTTAATAGACATATACAATATAGCGGATTATCTAATCCATATTTTGCAAATACTTGTGGTGGATATAAAGTATCTATTGAAAGCTTTTTAGTTGATTTTGTCAATCAAATATCTCCAAATGTTGTTATTAACAATAACTCAATAGACTGTAAATCAAATACATCTGTTAGTAGTACAATAAATTATTCTTCAAGCAATAGTAATATTTCTCTAAAAGATTATCAATTAATCAAAAAAGGAAGTTCAGTAAACGAAGTATACTTAAATAATTTATGTACAGATACTAGAAATTCAAATGATAATGCTTTTAATCTTCACTATATTAATAATCTAATATTGCCAAATGATAATGGTTTACAGCTACAGAAACATAAAGTTATTACAAACAGTTTTAATCTTTCAGAAGATCAAAAAAAGTTTTTTGAAATAAATGACTTAGATAATATTACAAAAGATTTTCATATAAATACTGATGTTAAAAATATCGATAGTTATAATCTACATTTAAATTTTTTAAACAATGACAATGAAGTTAATATTAATAATACAAGTGATATTATCAACTTTAATGATGTAAATAACGAAGTAAGATTTATAAATACGTATGTAGATGTATTGAAAAATAAAGATCTTTTAACATATCATATAGAATACTCTGATAGTGAGTTAAATACAAATGGTTTTGTAAATGATGAGTATTATCAGGGTAAAATATTATCTAATTTTTTATATCATTCTGATTATGAATTAGATAATCATAATGTACAACATAGAGACTTTAAAAGTGTTATTACATCTGATCAAGAACTAATATTAGATAGAAAATCAATTAGAATAGGTACTAAATCTAATATAAATAGTGTAACAGATAGTTATCAGTTTTATGATTCCTTTATAGTTCCTTACTATGATTATAATAAGTATTTTTATAGTTCATCTAATATAATAGAAGTATCATCACAATTTTACAATAAAAAAATTGAAAAAGAAACATTTAATATAAAAGACGTAGACTTAATGGGATCTTTTGGAGAATTATCTATAAGTTTAAAAGACAATGGATACGGTTGTTTATATAGATCAGACTGTAAAAGTGAAGTTGCTAAATGGAACTATGTAGGGCATTTATTTTATAGTGAGGGTATTGCAACAATACATCACCCAGGTCTTGAAAACTTTGGATCATCTAATTTTAACACAACATTCAGATATGAAAATAATATATTTGTTAATGAAATTAATATTCAATGTGAAAGTGGTATGATAAATGAATCAGTTAATAAATCATACAATTCAGATTTAAAATCAAGTGAGAGTTCATTTGATTCTGATGAATCTTTTGTTTATATTACTGATATAAATTTACATGATGAGAATCTTAATATAGTAGCTAAAGCAAAACTAGCTCAGCCTGTAGCTAAGAAAAATACAGATAATATATTATTTAGATTAAAGATGGACTATTAAAATGAATCTAGGATTAGATATATCTACGTCAATCATTGGTGTTTGTTTATTTGACGATGCGAAGCTTGAACTTATGGATAAAATTGATTTGACTAAAGTAAAGTGTATTTTTGAAAAAGCTAAAGTTGTTGAAGATTATTTCAATAATTTAGTAAACAATTATAAAATTACAAAAATATACATTGAGGATATACTTCAGGCGTTTAGAAGAGGCATGTCTTCTTCAAAGACACTTATGCAACTTGCACGATTTAATGGGGTCGTATCAAACATTGTATATCGCAGCTGTGGTTTAATCCCTGTTTATATTAATGTTAATACCGCAAGGAAACAATTAAATATTAAAATAGATAAAAACAGTGATATAGACAAGAAAGAACAGGTTCTTGATTGGGTAGATAATGATTTAGGTGGTTATGTGTGGCCTAAAAAGACAATAAGTCGTGGGAAAAATAAAGGTTGTGTAAAATATGAAAAATTTTGTTATGATATGTCTGACTCTTATGTAATATGTAAAGCGGGTATAAAATTAAATGGACATAATCAATAAAAGACTTGATTTTTTCGACAGCTTTATTGACAATTATCAATTAGGAAAAGATGGAGTTAACTTAAATATTTGGTGTCCTTTCTGTAGACATGAATCAAAAAATAAACTTAAGTTAAGTATACACCTAGAAAAAGGATTTTATCATTGTTGGGTTTGTGACAAAAAAGGATCTAACATACCTAACCTTTTAAAGTATATTGATAAAAGTAAAATTGAAGAATCTAAAAGATATTTTAAATCACACAGTAAAAAGTTTTCTTTGTTTGAAGAAGAAATTGAAGAAGAGTATATTAATATCTCTCTTCCTGATAATTTTAAGTTTTTTATAGAAAACTTTAACCCAATAGATCCAGATGCAAGAGATGTTTTTAAGTATGCTATAAAAAGAGGCACAAATAAACATAAACTATGTATGTTAAGAATGGGATATTCACTTGATAGAGATTTTAAAAGATACTTAATACTACCGAGTTATGATAAAAGTGGAAGCTTAAACTACTATGTAAGTAGAAATATTGATGTAGATACGCATAATTCCTATAAATATAAAAATGCTTCAGTCCCTAAAAAGAATATAATATTTAATGAATTAAACATATGTTGGGAAAAGCCACTGACTATCGTAGAAGGTCCTTTAGATTTAATTAAAACAAATGATAATTCTACATGTCTATTAGGATCTTCTTTAACTGAAGATATGATATTATTTCAGCAAATAATTAAAAATAAAACTAAAGTTAACTTAGCACTAGACAGCGATGCTTATGCTAAAGCCCTGTATATTGCGAAACTTTTACGAGGTTATGATATAGATGTAAGAATAGTAGACACAAGAGGCGGAGAAGACGTAGGTGATATGAGTCATAAAAAATTCTCAAAAAGGCTTGAAGATTCTAAAGAATATTCATATAATGATAGTATATTATCTAAAATAAGGATGCTATGAAAAACAGTAAAAAATTTAGATGTTTACATATATCTGATGTTCACTTTAGAGGTTTAACTAGACATAATGAATACAGACTTGTTTTTGAAAAATTATTTAAAAAAGCAATAGAGCTAAGTCCAAATATAATCTTTATAGGCGGCGATATTGTTCATTCAAAAACACAAGGAATTAGTCCTGAACTTATTGATATTTTAACATGGTGGTTTAATTCATTATCAAAAATAGCGCCTACGCATGTTATTCTAGGGAATCATGACGGTCTAATACTTAATGAAAACAGACAAGATGCAATATCTCCTATTATTAATGCGTTAGACAATAAAAACATATTTCTATATAAAAAAAGCGGTACATATTCAACTGGTATAAAGGGATTTAATTGGTGTGTATTTTCTTGTTTTGATGAAGAAGGTTGGAAAGATGTAGAAATCGTAGAAGAAGAAGTAAATATTGCATGTTTTCATGGCGGAGTCTTAGGATCTTTGACAGATACAGACTGGAATATAAAAGGAGAAGTTTCTTTAAGCTTTTTCAATAATTTTGATTTCGGGTTTTTAGGTGACATACACAAGATACAATATCTTGATGATGAAAAAAGAATAGCTTATCCAGGAAGTACAATTCAACAAAACTATGGTGAAGACATAGAAAAAGGATTTTTATATTGGGAAATAAACAGTAGATATGACTATAATTCTGAATTTTTTAGTATTGAAAACCCTTTTCCACACATTACTATTAATTGGGAAGGCAACATTAAAAACACAATCGATGCCTTACGCAATGTCAGTAAAAACAGTAGAATAAGAATAAGATCTAAAGATAATATAACGCAATCAGAAATTAATCTATTGCATGAGTACTTAAAGAGTGAAAAAAAAGCAAAGGAAATAGTTTACCAGAATCTAGGTATAAAAAACTGTATAGAAGAAGATAATGTTATAGAAGAAACTACTATAAACATAAAATCCGATTTAGACAGAATTAATTTGTTAAAAACATACTTTAAAGATGAAGATGAAAAATTAATTTGTGAGATAGATAAACGTTATAGAGAACATTTAGATAATGTATCAAAAGACTATTCTGTTTACAATAGTAATAAATGGTCAATTAAGTCTGTAAGCTTTGACAATACTTTTGGATACGGTAAAAACAATCTTATAGACTTTGAAAAACTCAACGGTATTGTAGGTATATTTGGAAACAATAGATGTGGTAAATCATCTATACCCGGCACTATAATGTATGGTTTGTTCAATACTACTGATAGAGGTTCTATAAAGAACGAGTATATAGTTAACTCAAGAAAAGGATCATGTAAAGCAAAGATAAAATTTACAGCTTCAGGAAAAGAATACGAGATAGTAAGAGAAACTATAAAAAAGTCGAACAAGAACAATAAAATATCAACATCAACATCTTTAAAGCTTACAAATAATGCAGGCGAAGAATTAAAAGATAAGACTGAAGAGCAGCGAAGAGAAACAGAAAAAGTTCTAAGAGGCATAATTGGAGCTCACGAAGAATTTTTATGTACAACTTTTGCATCTCAAGGTGAAACTAATTCTTTTATTAAAGAGAAAACAACAGCAAGAAAAAAGATATTATCTAAGTTTTTAAATCTAGACATATATGAAGAGCTACATAAACTATCTAGAGATGAGTATATTATTGTAAAGAACAAGCTTAAAGAGTTAAATGAAAAGCAATGGCAAAACATTGTTGCTGATGAAAAATCAAAAATAATCAGTCTAAATCTTAAAAACAAAGAGCTTGAATCAAATATTATTGAAATAAGAAGTTTAGAACTAGAAAAAAATATATCACTTAATAAAATAAATAATCTTTCTGATAAAGATTTAGTAAGTCAAGTAAAAACAGAAAGAGAAATTTTATTACTAAAGGATAACAATGAAAGCTTAGTACTCGGATTAGAAGATAAAAATAAAAAGCTAGAAAATTTTAAAGTTAAGGCTGACAAAATAAAAAGCTTTAAAGCAGACTTTCCTTTAAAGAAACTAGAAAGTGACAAAGAAAAACTTAATATTTTAAGCAACAATCTTGTTGATTTAAAGAATAAAATATCTAATATCAAGTTAAAAGAAAAGAATGCTAACAATCAAATAAAAACTTTAAGCGAAGTTCCATGTGGCGATAAATTTAAAAGTTGTATGTTTATTAAAGCTGCGCATAAAGCTAAAGATGACATTCCTGATATTAAAAAAGCAACAAAAAGTTTACAAGGTTCAGTTTTAGAAGTCCAAGAAATAATAAAGAGTCTTGAAAAAGAAGAAATAACAAACAAATTAAAAAAGTATAGTGATCTATTAAATAAAGAGTATGCTTTAAACATTGATATAAAAAACATTAAAAACGAAATCTTAAGAAATGAAAAAAGTCTAGAAGATAATATTGAAGAAATCGAAGCAAAGCGATTGTTGCTAGAATCAATTTCTAATAGTGACAATGATAGTTTAATCAAAGAAATAGAAAAGATAAAAACAGAATTAAAAGAGATATCAAAAAACATAAATAATTGCGAAATCCAAAAACAAGAAAATTTAAAAAATGTTTTTAGAATAGAAAACAATATTGAAAGTCTTGAAGAAGAAGAAAAAACTTATGAAGATTTATTAAATAAATGGCATGTATTAGACTTGTTTAGCAGATCATTATCTAAAAAAGATGGTATTCCTACTATGTTAATAAACTCTTCTTTACCTAAGATTAATAAAGAAATAAAAAATATTTTAAGCGGTGTATGCAACTTTGATATTGAGCTTGTTGATGAAAAGAATGGTAATTTAAATATTTATATTGATTATGGCGAATCAAAAAGAATAATAGAGTGTTGTAGCGGGATGGAAAAAATGATTTCATCTATCGCCATAAGAGTTGCGCTTATAAACATATCAAACCTTCCCAAGTCAGATATGTTTATAATTGATGAAGGTTTTGGTGCATTAGACAGCACAAATATTGAAGCTTGTGGTAGACTTTTAAAAAGCTTGAAAAAATACTTTAAAACTATTTTAATAATATCACATATTGATACTATAAAAGACATAGTTGATAAAAACTTGGAAATAACTTTAAAGGGCAAAGATTCACATGTTAGATTTGAATAATAAAGATTCATGGATTAAGATCGATGACAGACATGAAGAGTTTGTAAAAAACGGAATAAGATTTGTTAGAGAAATTAATGATGATTCACTGCCGCTTGACTGCCCTATATGTAAAAAGCTTATAAACTGTATTGAAGACGTTGAAATGCTTAGAAAAGAAAATTGTTGTGAGTTATGTTATGACATGCATTACTTTACTAATAAAGAAAAATGGGATAATGGCTGGAGACCAAATATATAACGTGATAGATAATTATTAATATAAATTGAAAGGTTTGTAAATCAAATGGAATATGAATTAATACAATCTTTAGGGAATTGTTTAGACAATGTATATAACAACTATGCAGAGTCTCATGATAGAAGAACAGTTGCTTCTATAAAAAATGACTTGTTATGCATAGAGTATAGAACTATATTAAGAGCTGCTAAAGATGTTGAGCTTAGAAGTCAAATAGATGCTTTAAAATCTGAAACTATGCAAATGATAACTTCTCGTCTTAAATTAATAAAAGAAGAGTTTAAAGAAACTTCAGGTAGATCTTTAAAAACTAAAAAAGATTCAGAGTCAGATTCAATGGAAACTTTAACTGTATCACCATACAACCCAATAAGAACTATTAAATATAAGTTCTGTGTTTGTTATACGGTTTCATAATATGCCTAAGAAGCTTTCCAAACAAAACCAAATAAGTGAAATAATAAAGTGCGGTAAAGATCCTGTATACTTTATGAACAAGTATTTAAAAATACAACATCCTATGAAGGGGCTTATAAATTTTAATACTTTTGATTTCCAAGACGATTGTGTTAAAGACTTTAACGATCATAGATTTAACATAATACTTAAATCAAGACAGCTAGGACTATCAACACTAGTTGCTGCTTATTCTGTTTGGCAATCTATTTTCTATAAAGAAAAAAACATTTTAATTATAGCAACAAAGCTAGCAGTAGCGCAAAACTTTATAAGAAAAGTAAAAACTTATATAAAAAGCATGCCTAAGTGGCTGCTAGTTCCAGTAATTGTTGCAAATAATAAACAGCAAATAGAGTTTTCCAATGGATCACAAATAAAAGCTGTACCAACGTCAGAAGATGCAGGTCGTTCAGAAGCGCTTTCTTTGCTAATTGTTGATGAAGCTGCTTTTGTAAGAAACTTTGATGATTTATGGATGGGTTTATATCCAACATTATCTACAGGCGGTAGAGCTATTATTTTATCTACTCCAAATGGCGTAGGTGGTCAATATCATGAGTTATATACAAAAGCTGAGCTTAAAGAAAACAAGTTTAATCCTATAAAGCTTATGTGGGATGTACATCCTGAACGTGGTGATGAGTGGTTTGAAAAAGAAACCAAGAACATGTCTAAAAAGCAAATATCGCAAGAGTTATTGTGCGACTTTTCATCTTCAGGAGACACATTTTTATCACAAGATGTTTTAGAAAAGCTAAGAATAGTAACAAAAAGTCCAGTTGAGAAAAGTGGACCAGAGATGAATGTGTGGTATTGGGAGTATCCTATTGAAGGAAATAATTACGTAGCTTCTGCAGATGTTTCTAGAGGAGATAGCGGAGATTACTCTACATTTCATATAATAAATGTAAAAACAATGTCAATAGCAGTTGAGTTTAAAGGAAAAATACCACCAGATAATTTTGCATCTTTGTTATATGATATTGCTAGAAGGTTTAATAAAGCATTGATTTGCCCTGAAAATAATGCATATGGTTATACAGTTTTATCTAAACTTGGAGATCTTGGATATGATAATATTTACTTCTCTTCTGAACGTGAGAAGTATAAATTTTTATATGGTGAAGAAAATAATATAGGAAAAGCTGGATTTAACACTAACAAAGATAGTAGAGAAAAAATATTAGCAAACTTTGAAGAATCTCTAAGGAATGGAAGAATAAAAACAAAATCAACAAGGTTAGTATCAGAATTAAAAACTTTTGTTTGGAATGGTAAAAAAGTAGGCGCTATGAAAGGATATAACGATGATCTTATTATGTCTTTAGCTATAGGATGCTGGCTTTCTGACAGTAATAGTGATTCTTATAACTCAACACAGCTCGAATACGCAGATGCGCTACTCAAAGGAATGGAAGTAAATAATACAAATATTAATAAAACAAATATTTCTCCTTTCTATAATAGTAAAGAAACAGTTGTTAATCCTTTTATACCCACATTCATGGGTGAAAAAAGATTCTCAGACAATAATAAGAAAATAACAAAAAACAATCCTCTTGGGGATTTAAGCTGGCTAATAGGAAAATAAATGGCAGATAACAATAGTAGTCTATTTAAAAAATTAACAGATTTGTTTAGATCTGGCCCGGTTGTAAGAAGAAGAATTAAAAAATTCAAAAGCACAACAGCGTCTAAATCATCACTAGAAGTTTTTAGAAAAGCGCATAGTGATGTATATAATTCTACATTGAGTGCTTATGGCTCTTATGATAGAATGGCAAGATATTCAGACTTCTCAGAAATGGAAGCAACACCAGAACTTTCTTCAGCGTTAGATATTTATTCTGAAGAGTGTGTGTCTCCAGATGCTGAAGGAAATGTTTTACATATCTACTCTGAAAACAGAATGATAAAAAAATTATTAAGTGAGCTTTTTTATGATACACTTAATATAGACTTTAACTTAGTAATGTGGGTTAGAAATCTATGTAAGTACGGAGACTTTTTTCTTTTTAATGATATCCATCCAGAGTATGGAGTAATAAATGCATTTCCTATTCCTATTTCTGAAATTGAAAGAGAAGAAGGTTTTGATAAAGAAGACGCTGGAGCTGTAAGATTTAGATGGGTAACGCAGGGTAATAGAGTATTAGAAAACTGGCAAGTATCACATTTTAGATTACTTGGTAATGATGCATTTTTACCATATGGCGCTTCTGTTCTTGAAGGTGCAAGAAGAGTATGGCGTCAATTGATTCTAATAGAAGACGCTATGTTAGTTTATAGAGTTATACGATCCCCTGAAAGAAGAGTTTTTTATATTGACGTTGGTAATATACCGCCAGAAAATATTGCTGATTATTTAGAGCAAGCTCAAACTTCTTTGAAAAGAAACGCTGTTGTAGATAAAACAACAGGACAAGTAGATTTAAGATACAATCCGTTATCTGTTGACGAAGATTATTTCTTGCCAGTTAGAGGTGGAGATACAGGAACAAGAATTGATACTCTAGCAGGCGGATCAAATACAACAGCAATTGAAGATGTAGAATACATACAAAAGAAACTATTCGCTGCGCTTAAAATACCGAAAGCTTATCTTGGCTACGACGAAGATATAGGAGCTAAGGCTACACTAGCACAAGAAGATGTAAGATTTAGCAGGACAATACAAAGAATACAAAAAACAATAGTTTCTGAACTGAATAAACTAGCAATGATTCATTTATATACATGCGGATATACAGACGATGATCTGTTGAACTTTGAATTAAAGCTAAGTAATCCATCAAGCATTGCACAGCAACAAAAACTGGAGCTAATTAGAACAAAATTTGAAATAGCATCATCAGCGCCAGAATCTATTGTAGACAGAGAATGGGTTAGAAAACATATATTAGACCTTAGCGATGATGAGATTCAAAGAATAGAAAAAGGAAAGAGGAAAGATAAATTATCTGATATGGAACTTGAAGGAGTCCAATTAAAAACACAAGACACATTTAACTTCGGTGATGAAGGAGATGATGGATCAGGTGGAGATGGTGGAGATATGGATATGGGCGGCGGTGGAGAAGAAGCAGAAGAAGATACAGGCGGTTTAGAAGGTCTATTTGCGGGTGACATGAAAAGTGGAAAATTAATGTCTGAAGAAGAATTTAATGATATTGATAACATATTAGAAGAAGATGATGAAGTATCTGAAGAATTAAAAAGTGAAATAGGTAATAATGGTAAAGGTGCTAATGTATCAAATAAAATGAGTAAAAGTAAAACAAGAGGGAAAAACAAAAAATACAAATGGGACTCAGGTAATGAACCGATTACAAAAACATCTGTACATCAAGGCGCTTTAACAGGGCCAGAAGTTATAAAAGCTAGTGATTTAAACGTAAGTCTTAACGATGGTATAATGCCACAAAGCCCAGTAGTTGATAAGTTTATTGATAAACAATTAAGTTATAGAATGTCAAAATCACTTGATGACATGGGATCAAAGCTTAATATGAATAATAAAATAGGTGTTTTAGCTGAAGGTCTTGAAGATTACGATATACTTATAGATGATGAAGATATTAATAAAGAGGAAGAATAAATGGCTAAAGTTCATAACAAAAAGAGAAATATTGGTATTATTTATGAACAAATGATTAAATTTATTTGTAATCGAATGATAGAAAACGATCAATCGTCTGCCAATAAAGGTATAAATATTATCAAAGAAAGCTTTAAAAAAGGTACACAACTTAATAAAGAGTATAAACTTTTCAAAGCTTTAGCAACAACAAAAGATACAACGGATAATCTTGCTAGTTCTATAATTAGTGAAGCAAAAAAAGCTTGCAATCAAATGTTTGTAAGCAAGAAATTAGAAAGTGAAAAATCTCAGCTAATAAAAAAGCTTAACTATACATTTGGTAAAGGTGTGATATTTAAAGAAAATATAGACAATTATAGAATATACGCAACAATTCAAACTTTATTAAATGAGTGGAGAAGTGAAGACTCTTCTTTTGATCTAATGACTGAATATGAAATAAAGCTACATAATTCTTTAACAGAAAAAGTTGAAATTGAAAAAGAAAACAACAATACATTACTTAAAGTAGATAGTTTTACGCTCAAGATGATGAATGAAGTTTTTAATAAAAAGTACAATTCTTTTTTGAACGAAACACAAAAGCAGCTATTAGAATGTTTCATTAATAATGACAACGAATTGATGAAAGAAAAGTTTTCAATAATAAAAGAAAACACAAAAAACAAGTTAGATACTTATATAAATGACTGCAACAATAAAATAGTTTCAGAAAAATATAGTTTAGTCAATAAAAATATAAAGAATTTAGACTCTAATGTCTTTGACAAAGAAAGCTTGCAAAAGTTTATGACTGTATCTAAACTCTATGAAGAGTTATTGGGAGAATAATATGAACGCAACAGCTAAAATCATAACAGAGTGGACAAATTTCGAATACGATACTAAGTTAATAAAAGAACAGAAAGAAAAAGGACAACCTTTAGTAATGAAGGGAATTCTTCAAAAAGCTGAAACTTTAAATCAAAATGGTCGTGTTTATCCTAGAGTTATACTTGAAAGAGAAATAAGAAACTACCAAAAATTCATAAAAGAGAATAGAGCATTAGGTGAATTAGATCACCCAGATTCTTCTGTCGTAGAGCTTAAAAATGCATCACATGTTATAAAAGAAGCTTATATGGAGGGGAACATTGTTTATGGTGTTGTTGAGATATTGAGTACACCTAGCGGAAAGATTTTGCAAAGTTTGGTTGAGAGTGGTATAACATTAGGTATATCATCAAGAGGTGTTGGTAGCACAAGATCACAAGGCGATACACAAATAGTACAAGATGACTTTCAGCTTATATGTTGGGATTTTGTAAGTGAACCTTCGACTCCTGGCGCATTTATGATGAGAGAAGGAAGAGAATTTAATCGTCAACAATTAAACGAGATATTTAACAAATCAGATCGAATAGATAGAATATTTAATGACATATTGGAGTGGAAATAATGGCAATAGAAAATAATACAAGATGGCCTAAACCAAATATTAATCATGTACCCGAGTATCAATTAAGTGGTCTTCCTTACACAAAAAAAATCGTTTTAGCTGGTGGTGCAAATTTTACTCTGTCATTGCCAAGAGTAGCTAGGTGGATTATAGTAAGCTGTTCTACAGATATTGAAATAGCATTTTCTTCTGGTGGTATAACAGCAGGAACAGCTCCAACAGAGCATTTTTTATTAAATAATGGTAATACAGGAAGACTAGAACTTAGATGTACAGAAATTACTTTTAAAGATGTTGCTGGCGGAAGTAATGTATATGTAATGGCAGGATTAACAAATATTAAATCAGAAGATAGCTATACACAAACAGATCTTTCTTGGATTACAAAGCAAGGTTAAGCTTAAGGATTTATAATGGCAAAAGTAAGTAAAGAATTATTAAAAGAGATTGTTAAAGAGTGCTTAGTTGAGATTCTTGCTGAGGGTCTTACAGGTGGAGATGTTAAGTCTTTGAAAGAAAACGTTGACAACGTATCTTATAAACCTAACAAAAACATACAGAGTATGTTGCCACCAAAGAAGCGAAAAAAAGTTTCAAATAAAAGCTTTGAAGACAATACTAGAAAAGCTATAAATGCTGCGACAAGTGATCCTGTAATGGCAGCACTATTAGAAGATACTGCAAAGACTACGTTGCAAGAGCAGAATAGTGCTGATAGTCCTGGTAAGTTTGCTGGAAAAGCAACTGATAGTGCAAGTAAAATCGTTTCTGAAGCTGATCCATCAGAATTATTTGGAGAAGCTGCTAGTAATTGGTCACATTTAGCATTTTCAGGTCAGAAGTAAATAAATAAATAAATTCTTCTTTCAAATTATACTTAGTAATGTAAAAAAAATTTAAAAGCGGAGAATTTAAAATGGCAAGAAGAAGAAAATTAACAACTGAGACTATTCGTAGAATTATTAAAGAAGAGAAAGCTCGTTTAAATGAGACATTAGAGATGGGTTTAAGTCATCCTAGTGAAGTTTCTAAAAGGACTAAAGAAGTAGCTGCTGATAAACTTGCTAATACATTAGAGGCTTGTATTAATCATTATAAAGCTTGTAATCTTAAGGAAGCAAAATTACGTCGTCAATTGAAAAATATTCAAGAAACAAAAAGACGTCTTAAAAAAGTAATGAAGAAAAACTTAGGTTAATCTTTTTTAAGCATATATTTATAATAAAAGAAAGGTTTTTACTATGGGTATGAACGCAACAATGATTAATCAACAAGCTGAAGGTCTTGGTGATAGTAATGGTCAAAGAGATAAGTTTAAAAGAACATTTAGTGATCTAACTTCTGGCGGTTCATCAAGAGACTTAAGCTCTTTATTTCCTGGAGGCCCTTTAAGTGATCCTACTGATTCTTTTGATAAAACTAAAGGAGTATTTACTGGATTATATACTAGTGGAATTTCATTACAAGATGATATTCAACCTGATTTTGGAGATGGATATAGCGCAGAGCAATTTAAATATGAAGGTGGAAATTCAAAGTTTACTGATGTTGAAAACGCAACAGATAAACCTACTTATTTAGGACCGAATATGAAGTCTTTATCAATAGATAGTAATGGTGAACCAATTATACCATCAGATAGAACATCGTCACCAGCACCTGCTAATATAGATGTTGCTGAAAATGGAAGAGGCTTTGGCACTAGTTTTGATAGAAACAACCCGAGAACATCTAGTAGCGTTAGTGATCATTATGTTAAAAGGAAAGAAGAACCTTCATCAATAACTTTAGGTGAGTATATTGATATAGCAAATTATGGACAAGTTTCATCAGCATTAACAGAAAGCTTAAGAGGAAGTTTACCTGATATTGTTATTCCTAGTATAGATATTGATATTTAAGTTCAGGTATATTTAAAAAATGTCAATACCTTATACGAGTTCAATAGCGAATCCTAGTCCAGGGCATTACGATGGAAGAAATGATTTAGGTTATGGTAGGACTGATAATAGTGGATTAGGCAGTACGTGGAGTATGGGAGATGCTTTGTCTGCACCTAAAGGTGAGTGGGACAAAGATGAAGATGTATTATTGGTTGATTTTAAAAAAATATTAACTGAAATTGGAAGTTTATTTGAGTTGATTGATATTGAATTTGATATAGAAGAAGAATTAACTGTTGATGAAGTAGAAATAGAAATAATACTTCTATCAGGAATAGTTGAAGATATTTTAAGATTGTTTGATATTGACATATACAATTTAGAAGATGTTGAATTTGATGAAGTTGAAGTAAGTTATATTGATTTAATAAGTCAATTAAATATTTTTCTAGAGATGTTTGAAATAAAAAGTAGTATAGATTCTGATTTAGACGAAGAAGACTTTTTAGAAATAAATAATAAGTTAATCATTGACAAAATGAAATACACACTTCAGCTATTAGATATAAAACTAGATTCTTTTGATAAAAAAGTTATAGATTATAATAAAAAGATTCATACATCTTTAAACAAGCAAGCATCTGACTCATTATCTAAAAGAAAAACTGACCCTTATTCGTTTAATGGTTTGGCAAATACATCACAGTATCTTGGTGCATCGTATAAAAGAACAGGAAGTTTAGTAGAAGCTTATATAAGAGAAGTATTGTTAAATGAAAATAGTATGAGTGGTAGTTTCTATACAAAACGTAGTGGAATTGGTAAGTTGTATCCTGTAGATACAGCAAGCGCAGCATTAGGTGGAACAAAAGGCGCAGGTGGTGGTGTTCATTCAACAACTAGAGGTAATGGAAATGATGTACAAAGAACTATAAAAATATACAATGCAGATAATATTTCGCCACGTGGAGAAGTAAAACCTTCAAATGATGGAGGTGAAACTACAGTTGGTAGAAAGGGTATTGATGGAAAAGTTTACAACATTGATAAAGAAATAGAAGAATATGATGAATTTGGAAACTCACTATCTACAGGAGAAATTTTGATTGGAAACCTTGATAACGAGTCTAGTGATAGAAACAATCTCGATAAATTAAATATACATCGTTTGAATATGACAAATAAATTATAAGTTATAAATAAAAACTTTAATTAATATATAGTTAATAATGATATGAAATGCGAGTAAATATATGTCTAATAGTTTATATGAAGAAGCAATTATAGCTGCTGAACAAATAAAAGAAGCAGCAGAAAACAAAGTAAAACAACAATTAATTGAATCAATGTCGCCACAAATAAAAGTAATGGTAGAAAAAGCATTATTAGGTGAAGATGTAGAAAGTCAAGAAGAAGAAAGTACTTCTGAAGAACATGACGCAAGTGAAACGGAAAAAAAAGAAGGACATGTTCAAGAAATGCCACAGCCTACTGAGGAATATCACACAGAAATAGATAAAACTCTTTATGATGCTGACATGTCAGAAGGTTTTCTTGAGAATGATGAAAACAATGAAATTGAAATAAATAACGAGTCTGTAGAAGTATTTAAAAAATTAATTACAAAAAATGCTAGAACAAATGCTTTAAAAAAGAAATTAAGCGAAATTAGAGAAGGAATAAAGTCTCTTAAAAAAGTAATATTATTAACTGAAAATAACAATATTTCAAAGAAAAGTGCAGTTAGAATAGTTGATGCTTATAAAAATTTATGTCAAGAACTTAAAAATATTAAAACTAACAGCATAATTAAATCTGACACAAAATTATTAAAAGAATATTTAGAAATTTCTAAGGAGTTAAACAACATGTCTAGAAGACAAAGCAAAAACTATTTAAATGAAAGTCTAGAAGATCTCTTAGAGATGCATCTTTTCGAAGAAGATGAAGAAGAGCTAGAAGATGCAGAAGATGAAGAAGAGCTAGAAGATGCAGAAGATGCAGAAGAGCTAGAAGATGCAGAAGATGCAGAAGAGCTAGAAGATGCAGAAGATGACTTTGATTTAGACAGCAGTTTGGAATCAGAAGCTGAAGAAGATGATTTATCAAGTGAAGATGTTGTCGGTTTAAGAAGTATTGCTGATAAAATTGAATCAATTCTTTCAGACGACGAATCTGAAGAAATGGAAGATGATGCAGAAGAAGATGACATTGAAGAAAGTGCTCTTTATGAATTAGACGAAGTTCTTGAAGAATTAGACGAAGATGAGCACAATGAAATGCATATGGAAGAAGATGAGCACAATGAAATGCATATGGAAGAATCTTCTAGACGTGGTGGAGAGTTATTCTTAGAAATTGATGAAAATATGTTGAAGAGAGAAATCTCTAAAATGAGAAACATTAGAGAAGGTGAAGCTAAAGAAATGGCAAGTCATTTTGGTGGTGGATCTGTAGAAGACGAAGTATTTGTTAAAGGTGTTCAATTAAACAAGCAAGACAAAATGAAAAATGAAGCTGCAGTAAGAAAAGTTGTGAAAAAGAATCGCATACTTGAAAGCAAGCTTGCTCAACATAAAAAGGCAATTCGTAAAATGAAGGGCCAGCTAAGTGAGATGAACTTATTTAACGCTAAGCTATTATATGCTAACAAGTTGATGCAAAATAGAGATTTATCTATTAAGCAACAAAGAAAAATTGTAGAATCTTTAGATAATGCAAAGACACTGAATGAAGCGAAAATTTTATTTGAGGGTCTTACAACATCTTTAAGTTCTTCAAAGAGTCGTAAGAGTGGAAATTTAGCAGAGGGATCAAATCGTAGATTAATTGGTTCTTCATCTAGATCTACTTCAAGCGCGCAGTCAAGTAATCTTAATGAAAGCGTTGCTCTAAATAGATGGGCAACATTAGCTGGAATTAAGAAATAATTTTTTATTTTAAAAACTTAATTAATATTTATTAACAATAAACAAAGAAAAGGAATTTTTAAATGACATTTTCATTACAAAAATTAACTGAGGGCATTCGTGATCGTCACGTTGGCCAACAAAACAAAAGATTGGTCGAGAAATGGTCTCGTACCGGCCTTTTACGTGGTATGGGTGATGTTAACCGCGAAAATATGGCAACCATGCTTGAAAACCAAGCTGCTCAAGTTCTTCGTGAAAGCAGCACAATGAATGGTGGTGATGTTGGTGGTTTCTCAAACATTGCATTCCCTATCGTTCGTCGCGTATTCGGTGGTCTTATTGCTAACGAACTAGTTTCAATCCAACCAATGAGTCTTCCAAGTGGACTTCTTTTCTACTTAGATTATACTTATGGATCAGAAGAAGGTCCTCATCAAACATCAGAATCAATTTATGGTGGACCTGCAGGAAAAGCTATTCAAGGTGGAGCAGATGCTCTCGGTGGTCAATACGACCTTGCAGGTGCTGGTTTTTCACGTGAGCATAAAGAACTTGACGTGGCTCAAGGAAGTCTTTTAGAGACTGCTAAACTTGATGTAACTAATGCAACACACCTTAGTCTAATTGATTATGACTCAGAAGTAATTGACGCAGCTGCAGGCAGTACATTCCAGTTTGTTTTATGCCCTACAGGTTCTCTTACAGATGCTGATCTTTCTCTTATCAAATCAGCGACAGCTTTAATTGAAGATGATACAGCTGCTATTTCTATTGCAATTGCTGCATCACAAAAACTTCAAGGTGGTGATTCACATAACGTAAGAAAAGTTAGTAAAGTTGGTTCTGGAGATACTTTAGCAGCTTTCAAAGCAGATTCTGTTAATGGTGATCGTGTTCTTTTCTTAGTTCAAACAAGCAAAACTAGCGCTACTGAGGCTTTAAGAGCAAAAGGTGATGCAAATAATAATCTTCATAAACTTAAAGTTGAATATGTTACAGCAGACGTTGCTGCTGCAATTGCAAATTCTGTTGGGGAAATCGATGTTGATCCAGCAATGGAAGGTCTACAAACTGCAGATTTAAAAATCCCAGAGATTGATATCAAGATTGAGTCAATTCCTGTAACTGCACAAACACGTAAGTTAAGAGCTCGTTGGAGTCCTGAGCTTGCGCAAGATCTTAATGCATACCACTCAATGGATGCTGAGGTTGAATTAACTCAAATTCTTTCTGAGCAAATTGCATTAGAGATTGACCGTGAGATTCTTAATGATCTTCTTACTGGTGCACAAGGTGCGAACTTCTTCTGGAGTCGTTCACCTGGTAAATTTGTAAACAAAAGAACTGGTGCTGAAATTGCTCGTACATCAACTCTTAATCCTGGGCCAGCTTTCACTGGTACAGTTCGTGAATGGTATGAGACTTTAACTGAGACTGTTATTGACGTTGCAAATGAAATCCATAGAAAAACTTTGCGTGGATCTGCTAACTTTATCGTAGTATCTCCAGACGTAGCAACTGTTTTGGAAGCATCTGTACTATATCGTCCTAGTTATAGCATTGATGGTGACGGACAAGTTGGAGCTCCTTTCACAATGGGCGCAGAGAAAATGGGAACTCTTTCAAATCGCTTTACTGTTTACAAAGATCCTTACTTCCCAAGAAATAAGATCCTTGTAGGTTACAAAGGTGGTTCTTACTTAGAGACTGGTTTCGTTTATGCTCCATATGTACCACTCATCGTAACTCCAACCATTTTCCAACCTGAGGATTTCACACCACGTAAGGGTGTAATGACTCGCTATGGTAAGAAAATGGTACGTGCTGACTTCTATGGTACAGTTACATGTTTAGACATGAACATTATCTAAGATAAAGTTTGAGTTGTTGACTCCTTAGGGGATTACTAGCCACCTTTTAGGTGGTTTTTTAATGTGTAAAAAAAAAACAATTTTCATATTATATTTATGTATACACCACAAAAAGGAGGCATGACGTGAAGTGTAAAATGAATAACTGTAATTTTGAAGGTACAGGTAAAGATTTTAGCAATCACTTAAAAAAAGAACACAGCTTAAAAAGTAAAGAATATACAAGAAAGTATATTTATAGCAATAGAGTTGGCTGTCACAATTGTGGTAAAGAAACAAATTACTCATCATTTAAATTTAAAAAGTACTGTAAAGATTGTGCAAAAATTGCTATGAAAGAAGGTGGTAGGAAAGGTGGTAAAGCGCAAGCTTGGAATAAGGGTAAAACTCATAAAGACGACTCAAGAATATTAAGAAGATTTGGTGAAGACAATCACTTTTACAATAAAAAGCATTCTGAAGAGACTTTAAACAAAATGAGTTTTGCAAAAAGATTAGGTGGAAAAGAAATATTAAATAGGATATTTGAAAGAAACGAAGAGTTTGAAATATTAACTCCTTTAGCAGAGTATTTTAGTAGACAACGTCAATATCTAGAATTTAAGTGTAAAAAGTGTGACTTTGTATCAAAAAAGACATTGCAATCATTTGAAAGAGGGTCTTTATGTCCTAAGTGTTTTCCTTATACAAAGTCAAAAGGAGAACTAGAAATTTATAATTATATTGTTAGTTTAGGTATAGAAGATGTTATTAGTGGTGATAGAATACAAATAAAGCCAAGAGAAATAGACATCTGTTTGAAGCAGAATCAATTCGGAATAGAATTTAATGGTTTATATTGGCACAGTGATATAGTTGATTCTACGTCAAAGCGTGATATGCTAAATAAAACAATTGAATGCAAATCGGTCAACATCAAATTAATGCACATATTTTCAGACGAATGGATGTTTAAAGAAGACATATGCAAGAGCATGATAAGAAATAGAATAGGGTTATGTAATAGAGTATGGGCAAGAAAATGTGAAGTAAGAGAAGTTAATAAAAAAGACTTTGATGAGTTTATGAATAGATGTCATATAAGCGGTTCAGTGAATAGTAGTATAAGGTTAGGACTTTATTATGATGACGAATTAGTATCAGCTATAGGATTTAGAAAGCCAAGACAGAAAAAGTGGAAAGGATACTATGAAATAAGCAGATTTGCATGTGAATTAGACAATGTTGTTGTAGGTGGATTAAGTAAATTATTAAAACATTATATGAGAATTTATAACAATAAAAAAATAATGACTTACGCTGATAGAAGATTTGGTGAAGGATTAGGGTATGGAAAAGTAGGTTTTGATTTGGTTGGAGATAGTGGAATAGATTATTGGTATTCTGATGGAATTCAAAGATTTGATAGATTTATAATCAAAACAGATGGAGAAATGACAGAAAGAGAAAAAGCAGCTGAAATGAAATTGTACAAGGTATGGGGTTGTGGAAGTAATATTTGGGTATATAATGATAATTAGTATAATAGATAAAAGGAAGTTATTATGCCTATTATACTTGAAGAGTCTAAAATACCTAAGATACTAAGTAAGTTTACACCTATCAATATTTATGCAATTACCTTAGGTCCGATTATTATTTGCAGAGATAAAATACCTCCAAAGACTTTAAGACATGAATTGATACACTATCATCAATATAAAGAATTGTTTTATATTGGGTTTTTATTGATATATCTTTATGACTTTTTGTATAACGCAATTATTCTTAAAAAAGGATTCTCTAGTCACGCGTATAGAGACATTAGATTTGAGCAAGAAGCTTATAACAATGATCATGATAAGATTTATTTGATTAGTAGGGAAAAGTTTGCTTGGAAGAATTACAAGCTTAAAAAAGAAGATAGCACAAAAGCTTAAAAAGGGTTTTAAAATGAGATTTATTATAATTAGTTTAATTTTTTACATTACATCATTCAGTACAGCATACGGTAAACCAATTGATGATAATAAAAGTGTAGAAGTGAAGATTACTGAACAATTAGAAAGAATAAATAAAAAAGCTAAGAAAGCTGAAGACAATACTAAACAAATGCTTGTTTTAGTTAGAAAATTGCTAAATAAAAAAAAAGTAGAGAAGAACAATGAGCAAAATTGATTCACAATTATGGTCAAGGTCTAAAGACGTATTGACTGTAATTATAATACCTGCAATAATATGGATAGTTTCAGCTATAGCAGAATTTAAAACTGATCAGCACAAAATCAATACAAATATTGAAAAGTTAGTAACTCTAGAGGACAGAATTTCAGATTTGAACAATAAAGATACAGAATTATCTATACAAATAGCAAAAATGGAAACTTCACTAGAGATTATTTCTAAAGATTTGGATGAAATAAAAAAGATATTAATTGATCTTTCTAAATAATTAGAATAGAAATAAGTTTGAAAGTTAACAAAAATGATAAAAAACAAAGCAATGAAATTAATATTAAAAGAGTGGAAAAATTTTAATATTGATTTAATAACTGAAAAAGTATTTTATGGTAGTGGTAAAGACTCTGTAACAACTACATCAGACTATTTTAAATCAACAAGTATCAATAAAAAACCTATTTTGATATATGATGACTATACAGTGCTCTTAAATAAAAAGCCAAAATCAGGTGCTGATATTGCATTGAAATGCTTATCTAAAGACTATGTGAGTGGTGATGAAAGTGAAGTAACAAATTATATTTTAGATTTTTTAGAAGAAATATTCGGTGACTTCAATCAAGAAGAGTTAGATATAGTTAACGATAGAACTAGCCTTTATAAAGAAAGATTTGGAAGCAGTATATTTTCTGATAATAGACTTGTTGTTTTTAATCCTTTTGCGCAGTTTAAAGAAGATGATATATCAATATCACAAACACCGAGAGTTAGAAAAGATTTGCCAGATACAGAAGTAGATTATGATATAAGCGCAAAAGATTTATCAGGAGAAGATAAGTTTTTACTTAGAAAGAGTGACTATCCTAATACGTATCCTGATGATACTGATGAAGACTTTGAAATAGAACAAGAATATGATATAAGAAGTGTAAAACAAAACGTAAACTGGACTGTACATGACTTAGCTCATAATATTTTTGAAGGAGCATTTGAAAATAATGATTCTGAAATAGATTATATGTCAGGTAATGAGTTAAAAAATTCTGATATTTTTAAAAAGATATATCCTGTAATTGATAGAGACGTAAGAGCATTTGACAGGTTTTATAAAAAAATTAAACATTCAAATGCAAATAATAGATCATACTTTGATTTGACTAGTTTAGTAAACGATTTAACACCTGGTGTTGGTAAAGGTGATGTTGAATTTAGTTTATTTGCAAAGCTTATTAAGGATGAAAGCAGTGATAGAGTAGAAAAATTAGTTGAAGAGATAGTAACATATGTATCAAGCAACAAGAAAGAAATAGATACAAAAATAATATCATACTTTAATTTAGAAGAATCTGAAGTTAATTTAAAAAATTATTTATTAGAAATATTTAATAATCAAGATAAAGTAGCTAAAAGATTTTTCGATAATGTGAAAATAGTCTTTGTTTAAGTTAAAAAGCGTATAGCGAAAGAAATGTGTAATAATGTTTGGATCTTCTTTAAATTCTAAAAAAAGTAATAAAAAAATAAATACATCACCTTCTAATAAAGAAATTGATTCTGCTAAGGAGCTAGGAATTGACTTAGGAAAAAGTTGGAGAGCATATTCTAGAGAAGTTAGACTTCATATATATGTTTCTAACATGGAAGAAATGGTCAGATTTTATAATAAAATATTAGAGTTTCCTGTTGTAAAATATTGGAGGCATTCTGATGGTGATGGTACTATGATTGATGTTGGAGGCAACTTAATAGAGTTGTTTTCAAAAAACAAGCGAAACTATTCAAACAAAAGTTACTATGGCAACATATCAGTATCTATAAGAGTTAGAGATGTAAAAAAATTATATGATAAATTTAGTAAAAAAAATATAACGCTTGGTGCATTAGTTGATAATGATTGGGGTGATACATCATTTGAAGTCATTGATGTTGAAAACAATAGAGTTGTATTCTTTAGTCCAAATATTAATAAAGAGAAGTACTACAAGGTGAAAAAGATTTAAACCATACAATGTGGTATATGTACGTTGTTCTCTGCGATGATAAATCTTATTATTGCGGTATAACTACAAACTTAGAGAGAAGATTGAAACAGCACAACGGTGAAATAAAAGGCGGCGCAAAATATACAAGAGGACGTAGGCCTTGTAAATACATTTATAAAGAAAAAGCATCAACTAGAAGTGATGCTTTAAAAAAAGAGATAAACTTTAAAAAACTTAATAAGAAATCTAAATTTATCTATATGAAATGTAATACAATTGTATAGATTTTGCTATACACCCATATCACTTTCTTCATCAATAACTTCTTCTCCTGCCAAAGGTGGTTCTTGACCAGCTTGTGAACCAGCTTCTACTTCTTGACCAGCTTGTGAACCAGCTTCTACTTCTTGACCAGCTTGTGAACCAGCTTCTACTTCTTGACCAGCTTGTGAACCAGCTTCTACTTCTTGACCAGCTTGTGAACCAGCTTCTACTTCTTGA
>Ga0213869_10000017_pt1 | contig 153457 bp, 205 predicted proteins | sample PICome_10_FD_160083 | JGI IMG/M metagenome (GOLD analysis project Ga0213869, IMG submission 160083) | Coastal seawater microbial communities near Pivers Island, North Carolina, United States - PICO132 | ecosystem: Environmental > Aquatic > Marine > Coastal | place: USA: North Carolina... | reverse complement strand
CATTACTTATGCATACTCAGCCAATTGACCAGAATGGAACAGATCTATATGCAGTTAAAAATGCAGTTTGTCCTAAATATAAAGTTATCTTTAGTGATAGGCCAGTAGATACTACAATGATGAATTTCATGTACAATATCGCAGATGTAACTATTAATATGGCATCTAATGAAGGGTTTGGTATTTCATGGTGTGAATCATTGCATACAGGTACCCCTATCATTAATAATGTAACAGGTGGGTTGCAAGATGGATGTAGATTTACGGATGATGATGGTAAATGGATTGAATTCTCAACTGATTTTCCAACTAACCATGCCGCGGCATATACATTCCATGGAAGATGGTCGAAACCAGTATTTCCTAGCAACCGATCTTTAGCAGGTTCGCCTGTAACGCCTTTTATATTTGATGACCGAGCTGATTTCAATGATGCTGCAAAGGCTATTAAGTATTGGTATGATATAGCACCGGATGATAGAGAGCAAATGGGAGCAGATGGTAGAGACTGGGTATTAAGTGATGAGTCTAATATGTCAGCAAGAAGAATGTCATTTAGATTTGTTGAATGTATTAATGAATGTTTAGAAAAATGGACACCTAGAAAAAAGATTTCAATGTATCAGGTGAAACCGCAAAAGATTAATGAAAAAATGGGAGTACTATGAAAAAGTTCGTTGTAGTAATGGGGCCGGTAGCAACTAGGTCCGGGTATGGCAACCATACAAGAGATATTGTGAGATCATTAATTGATTCTGATAAATATGAAATTCAAATAGTATCAATGCCATGGGGCGCTTGTCCAATGACAGCATTAGATCCAGAAGCAGATCAAGATATTATTAGTAGAATTGCAAACGCTAATATTACCAGGCAGCCTGATATACATATTCAAGTATCAGTTCCAAATGAGTTTCAGCCACATGGAAAATATAATATTGGTATTACAGCTGGAATTGAAACTACGGTTTGTGCTCCACAATGGATTGAAGGTTGCAACCGAATGGATAAGATTATTACAGTATCAGAGCATTCTAAAAAGGTGTTTCAGGATTGTGTGTTTGATAAAGTCGATGAAAAGACTACACAAAAAATTGGTGAAGTACGATTAGAAAAACCAATTGAAGTGCTTTTTGAAGGGGTAGATCTAGATATCTTTCATAGGACAAATGATATTGAAAAATCTATTATCACTGAAATGAAAGATGTTAAAGAAAAGTTTTGCTTTTTGTTCCTTGGCCATTGGCTCAGGGGAGATATTGGACAGGACCGAAAAGATATTGGAATGCTTATAAAGACATTTGCAGAAGCATTCAAACATACCTCAGGAACAAAGAAGCCTGCCTTAATACTTAAAACTAGTGGTGCTACTTTTAGTATAATGGACAGAGATGATATTATGAATAAAATAGCAAGTATACTTGCTCCATATGGTAACAAAGCTCCAAATGTTTATTTACTACATGGTGATATGACTGAAGCTGAAATCAATTCATTATATAATCATCCTAAAGTAAAATCAATGGTATCGCTTACCAAAGGCGAAGGGTATGGCCGGCCATTAGCAGAATTTGGTACTTGTGAAAAGCCTATCATCACTACCAGCTGGTCAGGGCATGTAGACTTCTTAAAGCCAGATTGCACATTGCTATTACCAGGCAAATTAACAGATGTACATGCATCAGCCGTAGATAATCATATCCTTAAAGAAGGCAAATGGTTTACAGTAGATTACTCGCAGGCTGCAAAAGCAATGCATGATGTATTTAGCAATTATGACCGATATAAACCAGGAGCTAAAAAGCAAGCTGAGCATATTAATGAAAATTTCAATATGGATGCCATGGCAGATAAATTAGTTGAAATGGTTGAAGCGAGTGCCATTACCATACCAGAGCCGATAGCACTTAAATTACCAAAACTTAAAAAGGTAGGTGCTAGTGAAGCTCCTAAACTTAAATTACCAAAACTTAAAAAAGTTGAAGCATGAAAATAGATTATGATGATACATCACCAATAACAGGCAATAAATGTGTGATAATCGAGTCCGATGAAAAGACCAATGAAGAATCTCGATTATGTATGGAATCAGGATATACTACCAAAGATAGTTGGAAGACTGGTTCTGATATAATTAAGCATTATGAAGAGCATGTAACGGAATTAATGCGGGAGCTTAAATTTGAAGATGATGCCTCTGGATTAACCTGGTATCCGTCTACAATGGTAACTCCTACGGTAATGTTATATCCTAAAGGTCAGGATATTGCAGAATGGTACTGGGAAGTTGCAGAAGTTATTGCAATAGAAGGAGAAGAAAGATTAAAATATCCAGTACCAGGAGTTGAGAATCAATATTATACCAACCGGGTTGATATTGAAAATGCTAAACAATTCAAGCAACCTGAGTTTGAATTGGCATTAGATGCTTTCTACGGAGTAATTACGAAGACATACCAGGAAGAGGAGGTTGTCAATGAATGATGAGATCCGGCAATTAATAGTAACGGTTCCTAATGATGCCGAATTAGGAAATTTGATAAGAATTTATTATAATAAGCTTATTGAAGAAGAAAAAGAATATGTATCAACAAGTACATATAACCAATTAGAATTTGAATTTAAATACAAAGAGAAAAAATGATTATTACAAACCTAATGACATTAACAGCATTTATATTAGCTGTTTATGCAAATATTAAATTAGCTCGAGATATTCGAGATCGTAACTTAGATTGCAACGCAAATTATCAGCAGATACATGATAGAATAACTCGTAATTATATCGAACATGAAGAAAAGATTGGTAAGCTTAGATCTGGGTTAGCAAGATGCGAGGCTAGTAAAAATAAAGCCTCGGACCACCAGGAAGAGCCGATAAAAAAATCTAAAACTCGTAGAGGTCCAAGAAAACGACCACAAGCTAAAAAATGAAATATCTGATAATAGTAATACTAAGTTTAACCTTTATCGGATGTGAAAAGGAAGTTGATTGTTGTTCATATAATTATTGGACAACAATCAACAATTCCAATCTATCAGTTAATGAAGAATGTGCATGCTGCTATGATTTAGCTGGCCGTGAAATAAATTGTCCATAATGAAAAACACCGTAGAATTATTAGGATATTATGGTTCAGATTTAGTACATGCTCAATCTGCCTGGACTTCTACATCACGTGACTTAACAGATAGCAAGCTAGCGAGAGTTGATAAATTACTTACAATGCTCGCCACGGATGGCCATCATACGCCATTCGAAAAGTCATCCTTGCATTTCCTGGTGACGGTAGATCAAGCAACTCATATACATCTCATAAAACACCGTATAGGGGTATCTATCAATGGAGAGTCGGCTCGATATAAAGAATTGAAAGAAGACAAAACATATACACCAGAAGATTGGCCAGATAAATGGTCTAGTATGCTAGAAGAATATACTATAAGAACCAATGAAGCATATCATGAATGCTTAGAAGAGCTTACTCCGGTATTAGGTAGGAAGAGAGCTAAGGAGTCTGCTAGATTCTTTAAAATGATGAATAGCCAAATCACAATGGATGTAATGTTCAATTGGAGGTCATTTTATCATTTTCAGAAACTACGTAATGATGAACATGCACAATTGGAAGTAAGAGAGTTAGCACAGGAAATGCTCAAGCTAGTAAAAGATATCGAAGGTAATCCATATGAAAAAACAATAAACGCATTTAACTTATAATATGATAGAATTTTTAAGACACTTATTTGGCTTTTGTGGAGAACATTGGCATCCAAATATTTTTACAATATTGTTAGGAGCTACAGGAGCACACCAAGCATTTTCATTTATAAAATTTAAAATTAAAACTCATGCAAGAAAAATCACCAGGTAATATTATAGAAGAAGTAACGGCATATGTATATGCTAACTACAAATCACTTAAGGATAAGAAATTAATTATCAGTGAAAGTGAAAACGGTAGATGCTTTCTAATAAACAGCCATAAAGATGGATCGCCATTAATCTTAAGTAAGGGAATTTTAGCGTGACAATATCATATGCAATACCAGTTTGCAACGAGCTAGAAGAAATCCAAAAACTGCTAGACTTCTTACAGCAATATATTCGCCAATCAGACCAGCTGGTCATTATGATTGATGATGAAAATGGAAATAATGAAGTTGAAGACTATGTTGAAGACTTTTTAATAGTATACAAGGATCGCATTGATATGCGAGTCATATACCATCCATTAAACAATGATTTTGCAGCACATAAGAACTTCTTAAACAACTGCTGTACTGGAGATTGGATATTTCAAATTGATGCAGATGAATTACCAGCTGAACCATTAATGCTTAACTTACCAGGAATATTAGAAACAAATGATAATGTCGATGCCATATGGGTACCCCGCGTTAATATTGTTAACGGCCTTACAGAAGAACATGTTGCTAAATGGGGATGGTCCGTTAACGAAGATGGTTGGGTTAATTGGCCTAATGATTTTCAGTTACGTTTGTATAAGAATAAACCTGAGATTGTTTGGGAAAGGAAAGTTCACGAAAGATTAACCGGTTACCGGACTATATCTAAACTACCAGTAGATGGTTCATTTGCATTATGGCATATTAAAGATATAGCACGACAAGAACGACAAAATGAATTTTATAGGAAGTTATGAAAAATGTAATGATATTTCAAAATTTTGTTAATAATGTAACATATGGTACTCAATGGGGCCGACAGGAATTATTTAACTATTTTCGAGCACAGATTGATATTAGCTTGCAGCTAGGTTGGGCGCGAGAAGATATTATCATATGTACAAACTTAGATTTTAGCTATAAAGAGGTAACTATTATTAGGTTAGAACATGAATGTAAATTCAATAAATATTTCAATAAACAATTTGGAATATGGGAATTGCTAGATAAAGGTTTGATAAAAGAGCCATTCTGGTTTCATGATTTTGACGATTGGCCATTACAGAAATTTGAATTTCCTGAGTTTAGTGGTGATATAGGTATGTGTAAATATATTAATGGAGAACAGTGGAACACTGGCTCGATATTTGTTAAATCTGAAAGTGTTGATATATGGGAGTTGATTGTTGAATTTATGAAAACAAACCAATTACACTCATCTGTTGATAATAAAGGTGACGAAAACATTGTTAATATGGTATATCACTTATATCCCGAAATACAATCTAGAGTTTCATTACTTGATAATCGTTATAACGTTGGATGTACCCAATTTGAAATGAGATATAGCACGGCAGCTAAGCCAATACATGTAGGAGCATTTAAACCTAACCATCCTGGATGGAAATTATTTAATGATAAAAATCTACTTTCGGAATCATTAAAAATGATATTAACTAATAACAAGCTTGGATTAAAATGAAATATATAAAACATGAATCATATGAAGCATATGCAATGCAGCAAACGATTACAAATAAAGCTAAACTAAATAATGTATGGGCTACAAAAAATGAATTAGTTCAAATTGCAAATTGGATCAAGACTAATAACATACCAATTGAATTAGGGATATGCCATGGGGTGCGGAATGGATATGAAGTTAAGATTCTTAAGGAAATACTTGATACAGAAATTATTGGTACTGAAATTTCTGATACAGCTACTCAGTTTAAAAATGTAATCCACTGGGACTTCCATGATGCAAATCCCATATGGAAAAATCAAGTTGGATTTATTTATTCTAATTCATGGGATCATAGTTATGACTTTGAAAAAGCATTAGAAGTATGGATGGAATGTTTAATTAAAGATGGTGCTTGTTTTTTGGAATGGTCGCCTGCACATACCGAATCGGGTATGAATAAAGCAGATTGCTTTGGTATATCAAAAGACGAGCTAATTAATCTCATAAATAAAAAATATACAGTTACAGATGTTTTTGCTGTTAATGGTAAGCATGATAGAGTAATAATAGTAGTAAAAAATAAAGACTAATATGAAAAAAGTATTTATAGATGCCGGTGCTAATAAAGGGCAATCAATTGATAATTTTATTAAACATTGGCCAGACTGGCAAGAATATGATATACATTCATTTGAAGCTAATCCTAGACTAGTTCAACATTTTAAGCGGTTTGATAATATGCCAAATATACAGTTTTATAATAAAGCTGTTTGGTTAACAGATGATACTGTTGAATTTTATTTAGATGGAACGAGTCAACAATATGGATCATCTATAATAGGTACAAAAATTTCTGGTAATTTAGATAAAATACCAACAATTGTACCATCAGTTGATATAGCAAATTTTATACAATCTAAGTATAGTAAAGATGATTATATTATATTGAAGCTTGATATCGAGGGTGGAGAATATGAATTAATCGAATATATGGTTGATACTAATACATTTGAATATATAGATGAGTTTTATTTAGAATTTCATACCCATAAAGTAGGAAAGACGAAAGATGATAATAATCAGCTATTAAATAAAATGAATATATTTTCAAATATGAAAGTAAATTATGAATCCTATAATGGCCTTAATTTTTTATAAGTCATGTTTGGCAAAATTAATGATACATATATATACTGCCCGGGCCTTATAAGGGCGGCATCAACTACGGCTGACAGAGTATTATCAGAGTTTATTCATGAATATACCCCGTTTATATCAAAAAACTATTCTGGTCTAGCAATTAAAAATAAACATTTACCACGTGAATGTATTATATTACCTGATAACACATATAAATTTTTGTTGCATAGAGATCCATGGAGCCGTATGAGTTCTTTATATCGCTGGGGGCATGAAATAAGTCATGAATACCGCAAGTATAAAGATGTTAATGACTTTATTTCACATGAACTACATAACATGCAAGTAACACGAGATCAGTATCGATTTTGGAGTTCTTTAAGATGGGCTGGGGATATGACACAATATAATAAAATAGCATTATATTCAGATGTCAATTGCATATTTGATGAACTTGAATCGTTATTTAATATAAAGCTCATACGTAAAAAAGTGCATATGACAACCAAAAAAACTAAATTAAATACGACTAGCATTGATTTAATATCTAAGATATATCATGATGAGATTGCGTATTTTGGATATAAATATAAATAAGTTAACATGAAAAAAAATATACTATTCTTTACCGCACTTAAGGCAAATGATCCAAATATGATGGCATATAAGGAATGGTCATTAAAAACATGGAATCATTATGCTAAACGACATAATTGTGAACTGTTTATTTTAGAAGAGCCATTATATGATACAGAATGGATGCGACCAACTTGGCAACGATGGTATGTATATGATTTACTTGAAGCAAATGGAATTGAATATAATCAAATAGCTTTAATAGATATCGATACGATGGTTAGATGGGATTGTCCAAATATATTTGAGGTAGCCGGTGATTCATATGCTGGAGTAATTGATGATTTTAGTCTAGAATGGACGAATAATAGTATATGGGGATACCAGAAGTTTTTTCCGGAAGTTGTTTTAGAATGGACAAACTATATTAATAATGGGATGTTAGTATTGCCTACTAATGGTAAGGAATTCTGTGATATAGTAAAAAAATTCTATATAGATAATGTTGATGAATTGCGACAAATGCAACACCATACTCTAAAAAAAGGTACAGATCAAACACCGATAAACTTTTTAGCTAGAGAATTTTTTGGCGATTCTATAAATTATCTCCCAAAGAAGTTTAATATGACGCATTTACATGCAACTCAGGCACTAATAGATAACATTTATATTAAATGTGGATACATATGGCATTTCAATGGATTGCCTAGAGAACATCGAAATGGATTAATGATGCAAACATGGAATACGATAAAGGAAAATTATGCATAAAATAGATATTTTAGAAAAAATCCCAGACAAACAGTTAGAATGGAAAGATACTACTAGCCGAAAATGGAAATGGGAATTATATGAATTCTTTAAAGATAAAGATGTAAAGAATTGTTTGGAAATTGGTACTAATCACGGCTGGACTGCATACTGGAGTTCATTTATATTCGATCACGTATATTCAATTGAATATGATTACAATCGATATATATCAGCTAAAGAAAAATGTACAGGTCGAGATAATATAACGCTAATCAATGGAGATGCATATAAAGATAATACTTATAACATAATTCCACGTGATATAGATGTTATCATAATTGATTGTATACATACGTATGATGCTGTTATCGAAGATATCAATAGGGCATTAGGATATTATCAGGATAAAAAAATATATATTGTATTTGATGATCATGGACATCCAGAATCCACCGGAGTATACCAAGCTATAGATCAAGCTATTAATACAGGATTAGTAGCTGAAAAATATATTGGAGAACCAGTTGGATATATCGTGCAAAGACCAAATAATACCCAATTTCAACTTATTAAGCAAGAAGGCGTAATACTTAGTTATCATGAATAACACTAAATTTGCAATAGGATGTTTGGTACAGTGGTACGAATGTGATATCATTGAAGAGTATGTTGAATCGTTGGCAGATGCTATCGAAGCATATGATGGCGAAGTCCAGGTTGATTTTGATATTGTACTTAATGAAGATCTAGAAAAATGTATTTCAAAGGCAACTAAAAAAGAATGCATTAAAAAAATAACAAATATCCTTGAGCCATATATGGCAGATAGCCCTGATCGGGGAGATTGGAATGTTAACTTCTCGTCCAATTTATATACAATTGCTGATTACAGGAGAGATTTCAATTCAGCTTATTGCAATGGTTCTGATGTTCTTATGTGGGGCGAATCCGATGCTTTGATACCTAAACAAGCATTTGTTATACTAGATCAACTTCACCAAATGTCTTTACGACGGAATGCTCCAAAGTATTTAGGATTCTTTGGAACTTGCAAGATGTGGGATGATTCGTGGAAGTCTTTAGAGCATCCAAACTTTACCGATAAACCATTCTATGATTCACCGGATATGTACACACCAGACCAGTGGTGGAGTTTAAGATATACAATGAACAAAGATGAGATGAATGCTATTAATGAAAAGATAGATGAAGTAGATTTACGTGTATTGCCACAACATAAATTCAATGGATGTGGATTAGTAATATCTTCGGAAGTAATCAAATCAGGAGTTAATATACCTAGGTCAGTTTTCTTTGTTCATGAAGATTCGGCATTTATGTATATGACAAATAAAGTATTAGGTAATATACCGCAATATGTGATAAAGAATATATTGCTAGTTCATAACCGCAACCATCCTAATAAGCGAATGCATATTGATGGTGAGCGCGAGGATGGGACAATGAATGAAAAGAGAAGAAGTAATGATTGGTATATAAAAGCTAATCAGATGTGTGAGCAAAATTATTTGAACATGTTCAACCCAAACTATAAATCATTTACATGGAAAGACGTATGGAAATAGCATTTTTTACAGAAGGAAATATCAATCAAAAAATTCCACGCAACTATCCAAATATGCGTACGGATTTAGCCTGGCGGTGTGCGTTAAATGCAGATCATCATTCATTCCGAATTATACCATGGCCAGAAGATAAGCAATATGATTTAGGTATTGTAATCATACCAAAACAGTTAACCTTTGTCGATGACCTTAGCAAAAATTTTATACAAGATGCTAAAAGGATATGCAAGAAAGTAGCTGTAATGCAAGAAGGTCCGAATTGGGGATGGCAGGATTATTCAATGGACTTGCAAGTATGGTATTATAACACATTACAGGAAGCCGATTTTCTATTATGTCATAATAAAGCTGATCAGAAATATTATAAAGGCTTAACCGGCAAGGATACATATGTAATGCCTAGTTTAATGATCGAGGATAGTATCAAAGATATAACTACCGGCCGGTATAAAAATATGAATGAAGTTATGATCGGTGGTAACATGACCAGCTGGTATGGTGGGTTTGATTCAATGATAGTCGCACAAGAATTTGGATGTGAAATCAAAGCTCCAAGCATGGGTAGAAAGATCGAAAGAGAAGATGAATTAGATATCAACCATTTACCATATATGAACTGGGTGCAATGGATAGATGAATTGAGTATGGTAAAATATGGAGTTCATATGATGAGAACTCATGCCGCGGGTACATTTGCTTTGAATTGTGCTTATTTAGGTATTCCTTGCATTGGTTATAAAGGATTAGATACTCAAGAAACGTGTCATCCAGATTGCACCGTAGAGTTAGGAGATTTAGAATCAGCTAAAAAAATAGCACGGAAGCTTAGGAATGATAATGATTTTTATTTATATTGCAGTAATATAGCAAAATTGATGTATAAAGAACATTATGCGGAAAGTAAATATATAGAACAGTTTAACAAAATAATGGAGAAGATATGAAAATACTAGTAACAGGAGGTGCCGGATTCGTAGGTACTAATCTAATCAAAACACTTAAAGAAAAGACTCCGGAAGCTACTATAGTAGTAATTGATAATTATTCAACAGGGTATTTAGAAAATAAACAACCTGGAGTAGAATATTTAAATGCTAATATAGAATCGCAATCAGGAACTGCCATAATAGAAAGTATCAATCCAGACGTGATATATCATCTAGCTGCACTTGCAAGAATTCAGCCATCATTTGCCAATCCTAATCCTACATTTGATTCTAATATGGTAGGAACTCAAAAGATATTGGAATATGCACGCAAAAAGAAAACACCTGTTATCTACGCCGGTTCTAGTTCAACGCATGGAGGTGTATATAAGAATCCATATACATTCTCTAAATGGGTAGGAGAAGAGTTATGTAAAATGTATTCTGAAGTATATGGGGTACCTACCATTATAACACGTTTTTATAATGTATACGGCGACCATATGATACCTGGGGATTCTGCTTATTCAACAGTAGTACAGATATTTGATGAACAGTATGCGGCTAATAAACCACTTACAGTAACGGGTGATGGGGAACAGAGAAGAGACTTCACTCATGTATTGGATATTTGTGATGCTCTAGTTGCTTGTATAGACCATCCAGAACTTCAAGGAGAGTTTTTTGAATTAGGACGTGGTAAGAATTATTCCATTAATGAAGTAGCAGAAATGTATGGCACGGAATATGTACATATTCCTAAGCGGCCGGGTGAAGCAAAAACAACATTAGCTGATTTCAGTAAAGCAACAGAAGTATTAGGATACGCTCCAAAGAGAAATCTTAATGAGTATGTAAAAAATATTATAGAAAATGAAAATAAGCTTCATAATACCGTCACGCAATAATTTCAAATATCTTAAATGGGCATATGATTCTATTAGAAGGAATCAAGGAATCCATGATGTACAGATATGTGTTGCAGATGACGCATCTACAGATGAAACCTGGGAATGGTGTCAGGAGACAATGGCAACAGATTCGCGGTTTCAGGCAATTAGAAACGAAGGTCCAGAAAGGCAAGGATTAGTTATATTAAATGATAGATTGGTCAATGAAGTAGCTAAACATGATATCTGTATGATTTATCATGCTGATATGTATTTATGTCCTGGCGCATTGGATAGCATTGAGAAGCATATGTATACTGTTGTTGATGCTGGTGATAATGGGCAACGATGGAAGAATGAAAAAACTATCATATCACTTACTAGAATTGAACCACCATTACATCCACCTGGACCTGAAAAAGTATTAAGAGACTTCGGAGTCGAACCAGAAGAGTTTGATGAGGATGGATTATTAAATGAAGTACAAGAATTAAAGGTATTACATAGAAATGATCCTGGTACCACGGAAGGTATATTCGCACCTTGGGCATTTTGGAAAAAAGACTTCCAAGAGATAGGTGGTCATGATAAATTATTCGCACCACAGTCAAAAGAAGATAGTGATATCTTTAACCGGTTTCAATTGAATGGAGTTAAGTTCATTCAGACCTGGGAAGGATTTGTATATCATATGACTAGCCGTGGTAGTAGATTCAATCCAGCCTCAGGCGGAGCTCCAGGTAAGGATTCTCCGGAATGGTTGCATACTACTACTGTTAATATGAGAAACTTCATTCGTAAATGGGGCACTACTATTAAACATGACCAGTATATGAAACCAATCATATCACCTAAATATAATATAGGTATCAAGCTAATAAATGGTAATCTGCAGTTACTAGAATTGCTAGAGCCCTGGTGTGATACTATTTATACAGAAGAAACTTTTACAATAGGCAGAGCTCAGGATTACATAGAAAAAGAGCAAGAGAATACTTTATTTGATCTATCAGAAAGAGTAGCTCCATATGATAGCAATGAATTTGATAGTATATTAGTTGAGATAGATGGCAAAACATTTACACAACCAGACTTTGGCAATATACAGCAGCTAGCAGATATTATACAGGATACAGGTGAATTAGGAGAATTCGAGTTAGGGAACCTTAAAATCTCGATATTTAATATTGAGAGTTATGAACGAGACTTAATAGTACGAAAATGATATTTTACATAATGTTGCCAGGAGAATCGGCAGAAGATTGTTTCAAAGATACAAACACCTTAGGTGAGGATAATGGGTTTGGTGTATTCTGGGCAGGGTCCGGACTAAAGGCCTTAATGAATATGGTTGATAAAAGACCAGATATGCTCCCTCATGTTACAATCAAAGACGCAGGAAATAAATCTCATACTATTGAAGAGTTTTTAACTCGGATTGCTAAGTTAAAAGTAAGGATACCAGAATGAAAATTCGAGTGCAGGATTTAGATGATTACATGGATGAGCGGCCGGTAAAACAAAAAATTAAAAGAAAAAAGCCAAAAAAAAGTGAAACAGAATATTATAGCTCAGATAAAAAGACGGGTCAATAAAGTAACCAGCGATCTAGGGACAGTGATTGTGTTAATAACACTACACATGAAGATATATAATTGGTTGAATATATTCTGGTGGATATCTGTAGCAGTACTTGCTTTAATTACAATTGGATTGATGGTTATATAAGTCAGCCTGGTATTTATCTTCGAAATGGATTCAGATAAATATCGAGTCAAGAAGCTTGTTTCCGATAAACAGACTATTGAAAATGAGCTCAAAGACATCCAGTCAAATTGCACCCACGCCGATATAAGTCTCAAACAAAATCGTAGCGAAGTAAGATGGTACTGTAACATTTGCCAAATTGGGTTAAGATATCCAACCCCGGACGAGTTAAAAAAATTCTTTAAAAAGGATTAGCTTCATATTTATTTCAAATAGGAGTTTGTATGCAATTTACCCGAGAACAAGTAGAAGAGGCTGTTAAGGCTAAAGGATATAAATGGTTTGAGAATGGTAACTATAATCTTAATATTGTAGGTATTAGAAATTCAGATACATTTGATGAAGTAACTAACAAGTTTGATGATTTGCTTACGGTATCATATAAAGTAGGTAATGATTTGCAATACCATCAATGGAATTGTACAACAGATCCAGGTAAATATTATACAGAGAATTTACTTAATGCCGATGGCGTCGCAATATTAGTTCCGGGACAATATCGAAGTTCTCACGTAATTGGAATGCATCAAGGTAAATATAAAGCATTGAAACAGGCCAGGCCAATAAAGGTATATAGAGATAAGAACCGAGATAGATGCTATGATATGCTTGAAGAAAATATTCATGAAGGAATATATGGCATTAATATACATAGAGCATCCGCCACCGGTACATCCACGCAAGTAGATAAATGGAGTGCCGGCTGCCAGGTTATTGCCAATAATGAAGATTTCAATAAGCTAATGTGGTTGGCATTACAAGCTGAAGATATATGGGGTAATTCATTTACCTATACACTAATTGATAGCAACGATATAAAATGATATCACTAGTAGATTTAATATCCGAAGACCTACGTAAATGGTTTGGTAAAGGCGGTAAAGGTGGTGTTGGTGGAGGCGGCTGGGATCGCTATAATGCTCAAGGAGCCCGCACTGGTAAATGTGGTGATGGCAAGGAAGGCGATGCATATTCAGCCTGCCTATCAAAAGAAAAAGCTAAAAAATTAGGAAAGTCAGGAAGAGCCTCATTTGTTAAACGCAAGCGCGCTGCACAAAAGAAAGGTGGGGATGCTAAAAAAGGCGGAGAGAGCAAAAAAGGACAAAAGCCTATCAAGGTAAAAACAGAAGCTGACTTGCATTCTAAATTATCTCGAGGCCATAAGCCAGACTATTATCAATTAGGTACTGCCGAGTTTAAACCATTCGATATCGAAGAAGGAACTCGATGTTGGAAAGGATATGAGAAGAAAGGAATGAAAACTAAATTTGGTAAGCGAGTTCCTAACTGTGTGAAAAGAGAAAATACAGCTCCGGGACATGATGGAAAAGCAGCTCCATATGGATCTGGTTACAAGCAATTAGAAGAAAAGTTAAATTTATTTTTAGAAAAGAATGTTCCAACTAAACCAGAAAAATGGGCATATGCAAAAGCCCAAGCAAAAAAGAAATATGATGTATATCCATCGGCGTATGCAAATGCATGGGCGTCTAAGAAATACAAAGAGCTTGGTGGTGGATGGAGAAAAGGAAAATAATGGCAGAAAAAATAATATATCAAAACGAATCCTTAGGTATAGAGATTGTAGAATCAAATGCTCCTTTCACAATACAAGAAGCTGAATACCAAGGTAAAGACGTAGAACTTGGCCAGGTTAAGAGAGGTGGAGATAAAAAGTTCTATGTATATGTTAAAGATCCAAAGACCAAAAATGTTAAGAAAGTATCATTTGGAGACACTACTGGATTAAGTATCAAAACCAAAGATCCTGCCAGACGTAAATCGTTTAGAGCAAGACACAAATGCGATCAGAAGAAAGATAGAACCAAAGCAGGATATTGGTCATGTAGAATGTGGTCCGGTCCGGATGCCGTAAAAAATATGTTAAAGAAATGATTAAACTAAAAGATTTAATAAAAGAATTCGTACCAGGCACAATGCTAGATGCAAGAAAGAAACCAGGCGATTATTGGAAAGGCGCAATATCAGATACCTGGTATGCACGTTCTCCAAAGTACGGTTGGCGTAATAGCTTTGATACTGAAGAAGAAGCTAAAATGTGGGCAGAAGAAGGAAAAGACCTTGAAGGATATGATGAGGAAACAGCAGAACATCCACCAGAGCCAATAGAAGAGGATTATGATTTAGATAACCATCCTAAGAAAGAATGGATTAAGCAAGATCTCACTACCATAGACCCATCCATTATGGAAGAGTTGTTTCAGATGTATAAGACAGTTTATAATGCAGAAGGACTTCAATTATCTGCCTTTTCAGCATCAGAACTACAATCCAGCTATGAAATAGTAATGCTAATTGATGTAGATGAAGATCCAATGCCAGATGCATTTATATTGGTAAGAAAAGGACGTATCAAATTATTAGCAACGGATGGAGGCAGAGAAGCTAAAAAGGCCGTGGTACAAAAAGTTGTTGATATGGTTAAGTCAGAAGGCTATACTTTAGAAGCATCCAAAAAGATGAATGACATTATGATCGCTAAAGGAGCTCCGGTTATTATGGACCAGCCTCGATTAGAAAAAATGGTTGGACCAAAATTCATAAAGCATCTTGAAGATGGATATTATGAAAGAGACCTTAAGAAAGGTGGTACGGTTGTCAAAAGGATGTATGGCATATGATTAGATTAGCAGATTTATTAAACGAGGCTCGAGAAGATTTATTCCGATCAAGCGATCAATCTAAATGGCCAAAAGGACCATTTGGTAAGAAAGGTGATTTCGCAGATTATGGTGGTCCATTCAAAAAGAGTAAAGATTGGAAGTATGGTCCGGTAGGAAGAAAAGGATTACCTATTCCTAAAGAAGAAGAGGATGATGCTAAAGAGACTGGATATAAAAAGGTAGATGAAATTGATAGTTCATTAAATGAATTCCAAGGCAAGCGATTAGCTGTATTTGATTTTGATGACACACTAGCCAAATCAGAAGCTTATATTTATGTTACCAAATCAAACGGTGAAGAGCTTAAATTAGATCCAGCTGAATATGCCGTATATGAAGAAGAGTCAGGAGATAAATTTGATTTCCGAGATTTCAATAGCAAACTAAAGAATCCACAAACAATAGATGCTAATATTAAACGCCTTAAGGCAGAATTGGGTAATCCACAAACAAGGGTAACAGTATTAACTGCTAGAGGATTAGCATTTCCATTACGTCATTTCTTTAAGAATGAAGTAGGTATTAGTCCTTATGTGGTTGGAGTAGGTTCTTCCGATCCAATGAAAAAAGCAAAATGGATAGAGGCGCATATCAAGAAAGGATATAATAGTATTTTCTTTATAGATGATTCTCCAAAGAATATAGCCGCGGTAGATACACTTAAACAAAAATATCCAGATTTAGATATTGAAACTGAATTGGCCGAATGATTAAATTAAAAGATATATTATTCGAAACTAGCCCAGTATATTTAATTGATGCATGGAAACAAAGTCTTTCCTCATCAGAACTAAAAATGTATTGTGTTAGAGATAATTGCGGACCGGCAGCATTAGACTTTAAATCTTTTGCTGAAAGAAAAGGTATAAAATTAAATAGAATAGAAGGCTTTTTTAAAGCAGATAAAGTAGCATCCCAAAAACACGATTTCACTCTAGAAATGAAACAAGAATTTTTAAATGATGGAGGGAATTTTAATAATGCCACGGAAAGAGAAGAGTGGGTAGAGAATAGTAAGTATTCAGACCAATGGAAATTTATTCCCCATTATTGGTTAAAAGATGATAATGGTGTTATATATGATCCTGTTGGAAAAGAACAATTTATTGATACTGGATATTCTAAGGATTTAAATAGGTCTAGATATAAATTAAGTGATATATTATCAGAATTAGAATTACCAAAAGGTAAATATGTGGCACCATCACGTGATGACCTTGAAGATATCAAGCAAGTTCTTTTTGATTTGATTCAAACTGCCTATGCACCTATAGGAGGCCATCTTAAGATTAATTCGCCAGCTGATATTACCAATACGGATTTAGATTATTGGATGGTAGCTGATATAGATGCCGATCCGGAAATCGATGTTACGTATTTTGGCAGGAATACGCCTATAGGTGTAAAGCATACCGGTATTGGGCATGACGGGGTAAGATCACATATCAAGCATGTATTAATACAAAAGACTAAAGAATTAAAGAAGCCTGGCCATTACGTAGAAATATCAGGAGCAGCCTTTGATTCATTTTATAAGAGAGGTGGAGTACCTACCATAAATGATGAAGATACCGTACGCAAGGTCTTGAAGAAAGATATCGAATGGCATGGGGCACATCCAAAAGGTGCAAAGCCAGGTGAAGGCTGGTATACACGCATGATTGGTGGTAAGCCTGTTACAAAAATTCTTATAGGTAACCTGTAATTACATTTGGTTTATTGAATTAAATTTCTTATCTTTAATTGTAAAAGATGAGAGAGATGAAGAAGATAGCTTATTTGCATGGATTAGAAAGCAAGACTAATTGCGATAAAGTGAAATGGTTACGTTCATTAGGATATGAAGTACTTAATCCAGCCATTGATTATCGTAACGACCCGTTAGAACGCGTTATTGCATTCGTAGAGTCATTTAAACCAGATTTAATAATAGGATCTAGTATGGGTGGTTACCTGGCGTATATAATAAGTAGACGTTATAATATACCAGCTATGATGCTTAATCCGGCCTTGCATAGTAGATATTTTGAACCTAAGGTAGGGCCGCCAGGCAATCATGCGCCACCAATGTATTTTGTATTTGGTGAGGCTGATAATATTATTGATCCAAAGAAGACCGTTAGTATTATAAATGAAGAAGAGTTAATGCCAAAGATATATACAGGTAGTCACGGCCATAGAACCCCAGCTGGAGTATTAGAAACAGCATTTAAAGAATTTAAATTTATATGAAGTTATTAATTAGTATGGCCTTACTAATAATAGGCCAGGCGTTGGTATGGTTACAGCTTAATTCACAATTCTTTAATGAATGGGCAAGAAAGAACCCGGTTTTGATATCAATAACCGCCGGCAGCGTAGTATCATACATATTTTTACTATCAACTAGATATGCCGTAGAACATTTCGATGGACTCTTATGGCCAGGCAGAATGCTTTCATTTGCATCAGGAATGATTATAATGAGCATCTTCACGTGGTACTTCATGGGAGAAGGTATTAATATTAAAACGGCGATATCTATAATGTTATGCGTTATAATATTATGCATTCAAATCTTCTGGAAATGATACTTAACCTATATTTATAACAAAGGGTATAATTTAATGGACAAAAAATTCTTTGACAACACTATTATTGCTCAATATGCAGTAACAGGTGTTCCTCTAAAAGTATATGTCGATAGCCGGTATTTAACTATTACCGATGCTGATGATGTAGAAAATCCTATAATAGGACACGGTATGGAACCGAATGGCGAAATGGAACCATTCTCATATCAAGATATCGATCATTTATTAGTTGCTGATAATATTATTGATTTAGAAACATATAATACGGCAATGGCAGATCAATTCAAACCAGATGAGCCTGAGGAAGCACCGGAAGGTGATGAAGAAGCTCCCGAGGAGGGAGGTGAAGAAGGTGAGGATGATATGCCAGACGAAGAAGTGCCAGAAGAAGAGCCAGAAGAAGAGCCAACTACCGAGGAAGGATTTAAAATGACAAAAAGAAACTTATCCGAAGCATTGCCACCACATATGGATCCATCATGGGGTGCATTATTAACAGTAAGTATTCCAGTGATAGCTAAATTGCTATATGATCTAGGTATTAAGAACAAAGATGATATTAAGAAATTCATCCAGAAGCTTAAAGATGAATCACCAAAGCAAGAATCAGTATATGAAACCATTAATGGAATAACTGAAATTTCTAAAGAGGTGTTCAAAGCTAAAATGGATGTTATTAAGAAGCAAGAGAAAGAGCTAAAGGATAAAGAAGCCGCACTTAAGAAAGAGCCAATTGATGAACTTACTAACGAGAGCCAGGATGCTCGGACAATGTTACGAGATCTTCATTTTGAAATAGATCCTGCCAGGCAGAAAAAGATGAAAATCAAATTAGGCCGAGAGAAGTATGGTGCTTATTCTGATAGTTCTGCTATTGAAGATGCTGATTACGCACTCAAGAAGTTTAGACAGCAAATGCAAGGATATACAGGCGATCCTATAGGAGTTTATGATCCTTCGAAGGATACTTATAAAGCGAAAGCAAAAGCACCTAAAGTCCAATGGACTCAGAAAAAATACGATCAATGGATTGATGATGTATCATCCAATGAAGGTTGGAGAAATGCATATGATATGGCACAGAATGCTAATAATGAGCCAGGCTTAATTGATTGGGTTAAGAAAAATGTAGTGTTTAATGATGAAACGCCATTGGAAAGAATTCAATATGATATAGAAGCAATGGCCGAATCAGTCAGTGTTAAAGAATCTAGAGGAGGACGTCCGTACGGCCTATCAAAAGAAGAAACATTGGAAGTTGCAAAGAGATTTGCAAAAGCACTTTCGATAACTGATGGCGTAAAGGTTACCGTTAATATGACAACATTAGATGAAGATTCATTTGATCTGGATTATGATGGTGTAGAATTTGATGGTGGCTCATATAACATATATGACGATGGAGCTGTAAAGAATATGGCAACTAGGAAAACACCAACCTTAGGATATAAGGATGACAGTGTCCAATCTATTGTAAAGTATCTGAAAAAACATTATGGTAAATTAGCTAAGAATGAAGCGCATGACTTTCCAAAAGGACCTAGCAAGGCTGGAGTAAAGCGATTAATCAAAGATGTTGAAGAAATGCTCGATACTGAAATTGATGCTAATGGCGATCCATTAACCAATGAAACAGAAATGATTCTGCAAAAGGAATTAAAACGTCTTAAGGCTTTATTAAGGGAATCAGTTAATGAAGGTCTAACCCAAAAACAAATTGATGATGTTGAAGACTCTAGTAATATAGATATAGCATATAAAAAGGCTATAAAAATATTAAAATCATTAGGACATGGTAAATCGATTAAAGATATTGAAAAATCAGGAAATATAGATATAGCATATAAAAAGGCTATGAACTTATTGAAATCTTTAATGAAAGAATCAGTTAATGAAAGCATTGATGGACTCAAGGTAGGCGATAAAGTACAAAATCAATATGATGGTGTAATCGCTACTATCAAATCAATTGATGGTAATAGCGTAACAGTTGTATATGATGATATGAAATCATTACGTAATGAATTCGGACCAGAAGCTAAAGAATTTTATAATCAGTCCGAAAAATTACCAATGGCCAAATTTAAAAAGGCCTGGGATAGAAAAGAATATATAGCGTACCCATTCTCATATAAAGAATCAAAAGTTAACGAAGCTGCCAATAAATTAGATAAGGAGCTTCTCAAGCATATCAATGGTATGGGCATTTCAAAATCTGACAAGGACCGCGTGAAAAGTTATTTGCAAAAGGCAGATATAGATCCAAGAGCCGATATTAAGGATCTCATAACTCATACAAAGGAAATTCTTGATATTAAAGAAAAAGAAGATATCTCATATGGTTCTATCAAGAAACTTGGACCATGGGCAAATCTAGATGAAGAATCAGTTAATGAAGCAAGTCTGCCTAAGAAAGGTTCAATAGTAAAACTACAGCCAGATATTAATCTTATAAGCTTTCTCGATATAAAGGATCAAGATCTAGAGGTTATAGGATATAAGAAAACTGGTCTAATAAGTGGACCTTCAGAGTTTTTAATTGTAAAAGATGCTAAAGGTAAAAAGCACGAAATCAATCCAGAGTACATTCAAGAGTCAGTTAATGAAGCCAATTCATATGATTCTTGGAAGGAACGTGGAAACCAATTAGAAAAGCAAGCAATGGCCGATGCCATTAATGCATTTGGAAAAGCAGTTAAGCGTAAGGATTTCGAAGAAATGGTTGATATGTTTGTTTCGGATAGAGAGATTAATGGTGGAGAGTATTTAGATGCATTTAGAATTGTTCTTAAGAAATATAATCTTGAAGATGAGTTTCGCAAGCAATTGGCTGATTTAGATCTTACTAAGACACCTTATGAAATGAATGAAGATGTATCTTCCCCATATATCTATCAGGTAGGTGATTTGGTTCAAAATGTTAATCCAACCTGTCCACATCATGGATCCAAAGGAATTGTAATGTCAGTTGAACCAGAAGAGTTAACATATTCTGTTACCAATTCCGGAGATACTTTTAAGCCAGGAATGAGATTAACTAAAACCTTAGATCAATTAGAGACAATGTAATGAAAATATCTTTAAAGAATACATTAAAGGATATTATACTTGAAGGCCGAGCCTTATCGGATTGGCCAGGATATAATACTCCAGCGGCTCTAGAAAAAGAAAAAGAAATCAAAGGCAAAAAAGTAAAGCCAGAAGATTCTATAACTGATTTAGATCTCAACACATTAAATCGCAACCAAACTATCAAAGAATATAGCTATGGTCCTATTAATCCATCAGATGAAAAAGGTTCTGTTGAATTCTGGGAAAAGAAAGCACAGTTATGGGATACTACATTGGAATCTGCCAAAGCATCTAGATGTGGCAATTGTGGAGCGTTTGATCAAAAAAAATCAACATTAGCTAAAATAGAAAAGGCAATTGGAGATGAAGGTAAGGCAGTAGTTAAAAATGCTAATATAGGGTTTTGTGAATTCTTTTGGTTTAAGTGTGCAGGTGCACGTACATGTGATGCCTGGGTAGGCGGAGGACCAATAAAATGATAAAACTAACGTTATGAACGTCATATGGAGGAATAAATGAAAACATTTATGTCAAGCATGCTTTCTGAATCTTCAAAGATATCATCTAAACGGGTGATAGGCTTTCTAGGATTTATAGCATTAACAGTAACAATGGTTTGTAATAGCTTTACTACATTAGATATTGCACCAGCACCAGAATTAGTCACAGCAGTTGAATATATAACAATTGGAGCTCTTTTTGGTACGTCTTTAGATAAGATTATACCAAAAAAGGCATCTGAATGAAACTACCTAATAAATTATCAGAATGGAAGCGAAACATCCGGGAGATATACTTATTTTCTGATACTGATTTACTTGAGGTTGCTATATTATTAGTAGCAGCTTTTATTAATCCATTTCAAGTAGATATAGTACCAGGCATACCATCATGGTGGGCAGGCATAGGAATTATTGGCGCAGGTGTTAATTTGTTAGGATTATTAAATCATAATCTTGCGTTACGATATTGGGGTGTGAAGATCATTTGGACATATTTATTAGTAATGCTAGCTCAATGCGCTTGGTGCTGGTGTTGGTCGACGGATATGATTACATTTATGGTACAGTTAAGTGTAGTTTGGTTTGTATTATGGAAAACAAAAAAGCAGCTTAATTTCTGCAGGACGAGGGAGAAGAAATGCCAATAGAGAACACTAATGTTATTAGTATAGTAGTTACTTTGATAACCGTATTAGGTTCTACAGCTGCTTGGGACTATTATAAGAAGAGAATGGAACTACGTAAACAAGAAGATTCGCACGAACAAGAAGAAAAGAATCTATACCGTGATGATTTAAAGGATAGAGTACGAAAGCTGGAAGAATTATTAGATGATTCAGCAGAACAGAAAGATACTTTACGTGAAAAGGTAATTGCATTGACAGCTGAAGTTGCTATATTAACTACTAAAGTTGAATACCTTGAAAAAGAAGTATCTAAGCTCGAGACAGAAAATAAGTTACTTAAAGGGTAATAATGCTAGTATCCAGCTTGGATAGTTTACATAGGCAAGATTGCTTTATAACCCCAACTCAAAATCTTGAGATATTAAAAGATAAAAATTCTGTAAACCTATTTGATCAAAATGGTTACCATTTAACTAAAGCCGAACAAGCGTTTTTAGCATCAAATGGATTTAATCCTATCGAGAGGCGACATGAAGATTGCTTGCGATATGATTGGCTCACGTGGGATAAAAGAGATGGTGCTCATATAAATCATTCAGACCTGTTCGAGCGTAAAGGCTTTGCCGAAGAGGCTAAAGATCAATTGGAAGAGGTAGCGCGAGACCATAATCCAATGCTATATAAACTCGTAAAAATGAAACCTAAATGGGGAATTGATATATCAATTGATTATGTATCACCTGATGCCGTATTTGAAGTATTTCATTATGAATGGGATTCTTTTGAATATGATGCCGTTACGGAAAAGAAGATTCAAATAGAGCAATTTGTAATGAATCAGGATTGGGATGATGTTGCTATAACGCTATGGAAAAAGAAAGATGAATGGTATCATCTGGATTTCTTTGAACAAACAAAATGGCGCACTGATTATTTTGGATTATCACCTGAGAAGTTCAAAAACGTTATTTGGGACAATTAAAATATTAAAGGTATACTAATGATCAAGCTAATAGATTTATTATCAGAAACTATTAAGAAGGTAGATGACAAATGGGTCGTATATCCGAAGAAAGGTGGAAAGCGATTAGGTACTCATGCTACCAAAGAAAAGGCACTCAAGCAATTAGCCGCCATTGAAATCAACAAAGAAAATGTAAATGAGGTTGGGGATGCAAGTGCAGATGCATATAAATGGAAGCCAGCTGGTCGTGGAACATATTCAAATGAATTTACATTTGCAACAGATTCGGGACTTGAATATTCTGTTAATTTTTGGGATGTAGGAGATGATACTATAGAAGTATCCTTTGTCGCAGAAGTGCCTGGTGCCACCTATTTCGATCGAGCAGAATATAGTACAGTTACTAACAGAGGCGAGTTGTTTAAGGTAATGTCTACGGTAGCTGTAATTGTATTATATTATCTACAATCTAATCCAGAATACAAATATTTAACATATGAACCATCTAAAACAACTGGTAAGGATGATAATAGACGTGATAAGCTCTATAGAGCATACATGAAGAAAATGATACCTGGTTCTCAGGAAGTACCGGCTGACGAGAAAGATTACATCAAATTCAAGTTACCGTGAAGCCATCAGATAAAGTATCATTGATTTGGTCCTTTAAAACAATTTTATTATATTTAGATATGGAAAATTATTTAGATCAAGCATTAGATGAGATATATAACACGCTTATTGATGAAGACATCGATCCATGGCCGGGACACTTTACGCCGGCACATAAAGCAGATTTTATTGATACATTACTAGAGCATTATACACTAAAGGAAGAGTATGAAAAATGTGCTGAATTAGCAAAGATCAAAGATAATATATAAATGCCAGCAAGACGTAAGCGTATTTATTTGTACTTATACAATGATGATTATAATGCCGTGACATACGTAGACCATATATTGCGTACGGCATGTAATAAGAATCCTATAGTATCAGCACAAATAATTCAGATTATAGAAGCAACTGGTAAATGTCAAGTAATGTCTGGATTCGAGCCTACGATATTCGGTATATATGCAGCTTTAGCAAAGGCTGGCTTAACTGTTAAACTTTTAGATAAACAAATATGATAAATTCAAAAACCGTAATAGTAGGATTTCTAATACTTGCTTTAATGATATTGGATGTTGGATTGGCCTTGAAGGTTGAGCAAGTTGAAGTACTGAACATTCATTTAAATGAACGTATTGATGTCTTAGAACAGGAAAATGAAGAACTGCGAAAGTATGTACCAGATAGTATTAATAAGCTCATTACAGCAATAATATGGATTGAAAGTAGTAACAATGATTCTGCCTTAAATAAAAAAGAAAACGCAGTTGGTTGTATTCAGATAAGACAGATTATGCTTCATGAAGTAAATCGAATATGTAATATGACAGATAATGGATTGTTCTTTGATTTAGATGATCGGTGGTCTCGTGATAAATCATTGCAGATGTTTAATATATGGCGACAGTACCATCATCCAAATGATACATTGGAAAAGATAGCCAGAAATTGGAATGGCGGACCAAAAGGATATGCAAACCGCAAAACGAACCGGTATTGGAAAAAAGTAAAAAAACAGTTGAAGAAATTAGGATAGTGTTGTTTTATTTCTTATTTTTATAGATTATAACCATTAAAGAAGAAAGTATGCAGACAAATGTAATAGTTAAGTTAGCAATAGATGGCCTCCATAATTGGCCGGATGCTAAAAAGATATTTCCTGAAGTTGGATTCCTATCTGATATTCATCGTCATATGTTTCATGTTACACTTAAGAAGAAAGTCAATCATGATGATAGAGATGTTGAGTTTATTATGTTCAAAAGAGATGTAATGGATTATCTGAATATGAGATATTATAGATCAGATTACAGGTCTCATTATTTTGGAGCCAAAAGCTGTGAAATGATTGCAAAGGAATTGCTTGAGAAGTTTGAATGTGAATATGTATCAGTCTTCGAGGATGATGAGAACGGTGGAGAAGTATATTTATAATTGATCGTCTGACTAATGTCAGCCGCTTGTTTGGACGAGGGTTCGATTCCCTCCACCTCCACTAGAGTATTAATAATATGGGGGTGCCTGGTTTTGACAGCAAGAAAGGAGCATTGGGAGATCATACGCACAACTGGCGAACAAGTTGAACTAGCAATGGCTGCCTAATAGGCACCCTGAGCTAACGGTAAAAAGAGGCCATGTCGTAAAAGCCTCGGGTGGTAAGAGGTATTAAACAACAGTTATGAAAGAACGAATCGCAAGAATAATCGATTACATATATGAATCTGGATGGATGGTAAATCTTAATTCTAGACGCAATGAAGCCGATCATTTTTCAAAATGTATCAATATCAATTACCAAACACGTGGTAAGAAATTATATTGGACATTACTACATGAATGTGGCCATATGATTATACGATCTAATCCAGCTACCTTTATGTGCCGGTATCCGGGCATAACAGCCGCATTGGTATCAGAGAACGCATCCGGATATAACAATTACCGAGTTGATACAGTTCGTGAAGAATTCAATGCCTGGGATGAAGGTGAGAAATTGGCAGAGCAGTTAGGATTAGAGTTAGATAAAAAAGCGTATCGCAAATTTGGTAATACGTGTTTACTTTCATATATTAAATGGTGTACCAAAAACAAATAAAATGAGCAAAGAACATTACAGACCATTACCCAGTAGCCTTACTATTAAAGATTCCAGCTTATCATCTAAAACAGGTAGAAGAGAATTAGGAGTATTTGCTACACAAGATATATCAGAAGGTGTATGTTTAGGTGTTACGCATTATTATTTAGATTTCGAGTCTGTGCCTGATATGTCCGGTGGTAGTCATAAAATAGTACGTACGCCATTGGGTGGATTCATAAATCATAATGAAACACCTAACTGCAGATTGCTTCAAGACATAACAGTAACCCCAGTAGAATGGCAGTTACATACTTTGAATGATATCAAGGAAGGCGAAGAAATTTTATTAACGTATACACAATATAACCCAAAGGACTAAATGAAACAAGCAATTATCAGTATTATATTAGCCATACTTATCCCAGTAGGAATATATGGCATTTGTGCATTTATAGCATGGAACCCCTTAATTATGGAATGGCCAATCTGGATGAGAGGCGTATATGGAATTTGGGTGCTAATTGCCGTCGGTAAGGCTTTAAATAAAAAAAGTTACTAAAAAGGTTGGATCGCGTTCATATGATTCTTATATTTAAGTGTTAGATAATTAAACCATTTAAACCTTTAAGAAATGAGTGAGAATAGCATTAGTAGTAAGTATTTGAAAGAGTATGGTAACTTCGAAGTTGAATTGACAGGTTCGCTGTTGCGAGTGAGAGAGAATGGGGAAACCATTCATGCAAAGGCAGTTGGATCGTTAACCGCAATGGAGAAGTTCAGAGCAACCTGTGACAGAGTTAAGAGCTATGTCGAAACTAAGCAGGCATAAAAAAAGAAAAAGGTCAAGCTACTATTAGTAGTTGGAACTTTGAAATTATTTACTTACCTTTAAAACTATAACCTTAAATAATTAGATATGATTGAATACTCAATTGAACCGTCAAAAGTAATATTAAGCGATGAACAAATCGCAACCATCCAGAATGCTAATAACAAGCTAAATGGGGATGAAGAGCATGACTATTATGTAATGCTGGCATTGATGCAAGCTTTGGAAGTATATGGTAACGATGTTATGTATCTATATGAATATCTATTAGAGGCTGATTCCGATATGCGGTCTGAATATGATAATGATATAGATGGCTTTTACGAAGACCAGATTCCAAATCAATTAGCCACTATTGATGAAATGGTTAATGCATTGGAAGAAATGCTAGGATATCCTAAGAATTCTGAGTTTGAAGCAGGACATCCTGGATTTACCGTAGTTAATTTTGGAGATGACGATGACGAATAGAAATAGGCAATTAGCATTAGCCTGGTGGAGATCACTTGCATCAGCTGATCATGAGAAATTAATTAAATGGCATTGGCCTAGTAGTCCTGCCATTGGTATAGTACGGAGCAGTTCAAAAATCCACCGGATGTGGCAACAGGAAGGTAATCCAAAACCATTAACCAATATAACTAGAACAAATGACGAATAAGCGTAAAGCAGTAGATTGTAAACTAGTAAGGCCTAGTAATTCAAATCCAGGCTATTTTAAATATGAAGTAGTTATCCAGGAAACTGATGGTAGTACTTATACCCAGCCTGCATATGGTAAAGATATGCAAGATGCTATTAGTCGACTCATATGGAATGAGAGAGTAGATAAAGTATCTAAAGTATCCAAAAAGATGAAGATGGAAACGCCTATTTTATTCGCTATTGTACTTGTAGGAGTTGTTGCTCCGGGTATATGGAGTGTAATGCAGAATACACCATTGATTTCAGTGGCAGGCCTATCAATGGTAGCAATAGTTGGTACAGCTGTATATTGGATTAACCATTGGCTATCTAAACGATGAAGCCAGTAATACAAATATGGGTGACAGAGGAAGGCCTCCAAACAATCGTACGAGGTCAGTATCCATCCACCTGGTGGCGTCAAGGCGGTCAGGCTATTGGTAATAGTTGGGCAGCAGAAAGAAACGCTATCTGCATATCAGTGACATGTGATTGGTTTGTAAATATGAGAGATTATGAAAAGACATTAGAAAAGGATAATGATTTGCCTTTCTAGAAGATACGTGCCAATGCCATTGGCTAATGTGCTCCCGCATGATGAGAAGTGATGTAGCAACACAGGGACTTTGGCTCACAATTGAATCTAAGTGAGTATGGTTATGTACGCCATACCAGTAGCAAGGTAAAGTACAAGCCCTAACCAGTCGACGGATGGGAGAGATAAATCGGCAGCTGCTGCAATAAGCGTTGGGACAGCATAGAAATGTGTTGGGCGAAACTTTTTTTTCAAAACGGTTGGACTCGTAAGATTTTTTCTTATCTTTAGATATAACCTTTAAAAAATAAGAGAATGAAAAAAGTTCCACTTTCAAAGGTCCGAGTTGGCCAGACATATGAATTTAATTGTGTTAGCAATTTCGGTGCCGGATCTGGTAGTCAATCATGGTGGTCCATGATGGGGCCGGCCAAAGAGGTTAATGCGGAGTTTATTAGAGTCTTCAGCCGGCCTGGGGTTAATAAGCAGAGCGTTAAAATATATGTCAATCACATCCAGTCTGTATATCAATATCAGACCGCGCCTAAACAAATTTCAAAAAAAGTTTTCGAAAAGGTTGGATCGCGTTGATTTATTTGCCATATTTATAGTGTTAAGATAATTAAGTAATAACCATTAAATTATATCACATGAAAAGAGAGTATAAGTATTACCAGGCAGTTGAAAGGAACGGAGCATTAATCGCCATTGATGCCGATGGCAATAAAGATAACGGTGCCATCCGGTCTGCGATGATAGCATCAGCATATGCCTCGGGCATGGCAATGTCATTACATATCGCTACCGGTAAAGTTAGGAGAGTACCCCTAGTAGATGCAGGTTTTGATAGTGCACCGGTTGAAGTTGAAAAGCCTAAGGCCACTAAAGTTGATATGAATGACCCGGTATTGGCATTCATTAATAATAGTGCCAGTATCAAGCCTGGGACGTTGGTGATGACCGATTTGAAATGGAAGTATCTAGTTCGATCGGCAATGCGTGGTAAGAATATTATGATGACCGGTGATTCTGGTTGTGGTAAGACCTTTGCCGCTCAGCAATTAGTTGTTGCATTAGATAGGCCAGAGTTTTATTTCAATCTTGGTGCAACTCAAGACCCTAGGGGGACGTTGGTTGGTAATACGCACTTTGAAAAGGAGACCGGGACAGTGTTCCAGCAATCAACCTTTGTAAAGGCCATCCAGACGGAGAATGCCGTTATCTTGCTTGATGAGATTAGCCGAGCGCATCCAGAGGCCTGGAATATATTGATGAGCGTGTTAGATTACGGTCAGAGATACCTAAGGTTGGATGAGCATCCGGATTCGCCTATTGTGAAAGTAGCCGATGGTGTTACCTTTATTGCAACCGCGAACATTGGTAATGAATATACCGCAACCAGGTCAATGGACCGTGCGTTAGTTGATCGATTTGTTATTATGGAGATGGATTCTCTTAAGGTTGAAGATGAGATTGCATTATTAAGAAAGCTTCATCCTGGCATATCAATTGATGATGCTCGTAACATTAGTAGCATTGCAGAAGCGACCAGAACAGAGAAAGCCTCTGAAGCAGCCAGGCTAAGCAATTCAATATCAACCAGGTTATGTGTTGAGATGGCAGGATTGTTAGTTGATGGATTTACCATTACTGAATCAGCTGAGGTTTGTGTCTATCCTTTCTTTGATGCCGATGGAGGTATGGATTCTGAAAGAGTCTTTGTTAAGCAGATTGTTCAGAAGTATGCAGGTGAGGCTGAAGAGGCAGATCTATTTGGATTAAGTGCCGAGCTGAGTGCTCAGGCGCAGGCCATTGATGCATGAATGGATGATAATCCAGGGATGCCATTTTAATTATTATGAATTTCATGTGATGGGATTGAGCCTACGGGCTCTCTCCTCACATATATATACGTTAACCAATCTAATAAAATGAATATCAAATATTACGAAGAGAAAGGCTTTAAGCCGCATTGTACAATGATGCCATCTACCAAATATATGCAAGGCATTGATATCAAATATCATGATGATGATGTACATAATAACAAAGGCCGGCAGTTCGAAAGTATGCCAGCCGTGTATGTATTAGCTAATAAGGATGGTGAAGTACTTAAAGTAGGTCAGACCTATAATGTGCGAGATAGATTCTATAGTCAGTATAAATCTACTGTTAATGCTACTAATGACCGTATTAGAGAACATATACGAGGTAAAGAAGAAATACTGGTATATGTATATACAATGCCTAAGTTTCAATCAACAGTGTTAGGGTATGAAGTGAAGACATCCTATACAGCTGGCCTGGAAGAAGCATTACTCAAAGAATTCAAGAAGGTCAGAAAGGAATTGCCGGTATTGAATACGATGATAAAATAATTCAAAAAAGTTTCCAAAAAGGTTGGATCGCGTCGAAATTTTCGCCATCTTTAGATATAACCTTTAAAGATAGAGAGATGAGAAAATTAGTTAATCAGAAATCCAGTTTTTGGGCAGGTGAGAGCTTCTTCGATGATGAAGTCGATGTAATCACCGGCCAGAAGCGTAGTAGTAATGATGTTGTTGCATTGGCAGCATATCGAAATTCAATTGCAAACTTTGTTAGAATTGTTACTCAGCAGAATGTACCTGTTAAGTTTAATACCGCAGGTGATTCTTATACAGATGGTAAGAGCGTTGTTATTAGTGCTAAGCTATCCGATAAGGAGTTTGATCATGCAGTTGGGTTAGCCTTGCATGAAGGTTCGCATGTTGTTAAGAGCAATTTTGATCTTGTTAGAAATATTAGGCTTACATACCAAAACAAATATGGCGTTCATGATCATAAGGAGGCCGGTATTGTAAAGGACCTATTGAATATCGTTGAGGACCGCAGGATTGATAAATGGGTGATATCTACCGCTCCTGGTTACCAAGGGTATTACCATGCATTATATGCCAAGTATTTCAATACCAGTATTATCAATAAAGGATTAGAGTCTTCAGAATACCGAGACGAGACATGGGAGTCTTATTTCTTTCGTATTTGTAACATAACTAATCCGAATAGAGATTTAGATGCTTTGAAAGGCCTTAGAGCTATTTGGTCAGAATTAGATCTACGTGCTATAGATCGTCTTAAGAGTACCGAAGATGCTTTGGATGTTGCATTTAATATATATGATATCGTTCGTAGCCATTTAGATGTAGCAGAGAAGGAGCAAAAGAAAGAGGATGAGAGTGGCCAAGGTCAGGAAGGAGAAGGGCAAGGAGGAGATGATGGTGATGGTGAAGGCCAAGAAGGAGATGATCAGGTTAGATCTGGTAATACTAAAGATGCCGGAATAGGAGATGGTGAAGGAACAGTTGGAGATGATGATGATGGAGAGGCCGCCGATGGATCTGAAGCAGAAGTAGGAAATGAAGGTGGGATGAATGCTGGTAGTGGTAATGAATCTGAATCCGATTCTGATCATCCTGAACTAAGTGATCGCCAGAAGGTGATGTTGGAGAATGCTATTAAGAAGCAGAAGGAGTTCCAGGATGGTGTGACTCGTAAGAAAAAGGTTTCTAAGCAGGATGCTAAAGCAATTAAAGCTGCTCAAGAGGCCGATGCTAAGATTGTTGATCTTGAAACTAAAAGTAATTGGGGCGCTGCTAATAAGCATAGAGTAATGGTATTGCCTAGAGTGACCAATGAAATGCTAGAGAGTAATGCATTGGATATTGGAATGATAATGACTGGTAAATGGGGTATTGAAAGTCGTGGTGCGAAAAATAATTTAGAATCAATTGCAAAAGGATTCATAATGGGGCAGAGATTAGGTAAAAAGCTTAAGGCCAGAAATGAAGATAAATCTCTTAAGTATAATAGACTTCGATCAGGTTCGATTGATAAGAGACGTATTTCAAACTTAGGATTTGGTACCGGTACGGTCTTCCAGAAAGTAGAGACCATGCTATACGATGATGCTGCTATTCATATTTCAATTGATGCTAGTTCATCAATGAGAGGTAAGAATTGGTCTCAAAGCGTTACAATGGCATCCGCTATCGCAAAGGCCGCTAGTATGATAGAAGGATTAGATGTAGTGATATCTGTTAGAGCTTCTGATTGGATAGGAAATACGTCAGGCGAGCGTCCTATCATAATGGTAACATATGATTCCACTAAGGATAACATTGCCAGATTCCGTAAGGTGATGACCCAAATTAGACCTCAGGGATGTACTCCGGAAGGCCTTTGTTTTGAAGCTATTCAAAATCAATTAATTGCAATGAAGAAAGGTAAAGAAGGTTACTTCCTTAACTTAAGTGATGGTATGCCAGGAGCTAACAATTACGATGGCCAGGCAGCTAGACAGCATACCAGAGACCAGGTAAATATGATGAAGAAGAACGGCTTGCATGTGCTATCATATTATGTAAGTGAGAGTGATTACAAGTGTGAGAGTACAGTAGCAGCTTTCAAGTTTATGTATGGTGCTGATGCTAGATTTGTTAATGTAGAATCTGTAGCAGATATAGCCAATACAATGAATGCCAAATTCCTAGTTCCAAAAGGATGATAGAAAAATGGCAAGGCATATTAGGACTCCGGAGTTGGAATATCAAGACCTCCGGAGTCCATATTGATCAAATTGATTACAATGGTGAGGATTATTTCATAGCCATTGAACGGGACTTCAAAGAAAAAGAAGCAACTATCTATCACGATATTGAATTATGTGAACATAGTATAGTGCATGAGTTATTGCATATAGTATATCCAGAGCAAGAAGAGGATGAAACATTTGCTGAATATGAATTATCAATAGACCTATTATCTAAAATCAAAATACAAAATGAAAGAAGAAAATAAACCAGATGCATTGTATGACTATACAGGTGAAGTAGAATATCCATTATACCCATCGTGGGGTATCATCATGCAAGCGTTAAAGAAATTAACAAGAGAACGTAACACTGTATGGGAGATGACCAATAGAGGAGTGTTGATCCAGCATACAAAAGTAGCACTTTGCATGACGTATAAGTCATTCAGCGAAGGGGAGTCGATAATGAGTACGGTGGCGTACGCCGTGGACGATTACATACGCCAACTCCCTCTAGACGAGGTCGTCGGCTTACAAGAAGAAACCACTGCTAACAATCATTGGGAATCATGAAAGAGATAGCCATGGTTCGATTAGAGAGTTATAATGGTAAGTGGTCAGACACAAAGGAGACCTTATACTTCACGTCACGAGACCGAGCAGAACAATACCTCGAGGGCAAAGGATATAAGCGAACGGAAAGCATACTCCCAAGTCACAGAGACCAATGGGAATTAGATTATTGTGAAACAGCAAAGGTTGAAACTAAACGGATCGAAGAATGAAAAGAGCAAGAATGATAATGATGACCCTATTGAGCACAATCACAGTGCTATTCTCAGGTCAAGTGCAATCTTCAATGTGTTGCGTGTCATGTGCAATGCGGAAGGAAGATGAAGTGGAATTGCAAGAGGATGTGGATCGGTTACGGAAGCAAAAAGAAAAAGAAGCATGATCGAAGATATAGCATTGATAGTAAGCATCATATGGATAATGTATTGGATAGGTTGGTGCATAATCACATTAAGAAATAATCGCGAAGAGCAATAATATAGGTATGACAAAACTATTACCAGAGCGTTCAGAATTAGGTATACATGAGAAGCTTTATATAAAGCAACATGCTATTACGGTGTATGGTAAGCAATGGCACGTGCCTAAGCCAGACTTCTGCCAGAGGCTCAATTGCTTGCAGGTATGCACTTTGCTCAGCCTATAGGCCTTAACCAGTATCGGTAGCTAAAAGAAAAAGAAGAAAGCAGATGATAAGCATGTTCTATAGCATAAGCATAGCAATAGCAATAATAATAGCATATAGCATAGCAGGATTAATATGGATATATATAAGACAGCATTTATCCAATCCCCCTATGTATTGGAACCCATTGCAAATAGTGGCTGCATTATGCTTTTGGCCCCTAGGGATAGTGATATATGCCATAGAGCGTGTATTGCGTTGATATACGAACAGGGTAACCAGAATGGTATATGTATTTAGTAGTATGGAGTTCAGTGGTATACGAATCGTATAGAGGCCTTAAGAGTTTTATTTGCAGGGTTATAAGGATTACCAGACACAAGAGTATATCCGGAGATGATCTCGTTAAAGAATATTGTGGGAGAGTGGTTAGATATATATCGCGTCCTTCCAAATTCTTTTTATATAGACCCACCATGCGCCGATATCGTTACGTATGATTCGCTGCAGTAGGTATTGCGCGTAACATTTTATTAGGATCGCGTGGATATTATCCTTATATTTAGAATGAACCTTTAAAGAAAGAGATAATGAAGAGAGCCAAAAAGTATTCTAAACCGCATCCACGTTACGGAGCGCGCCGACCATTCGCCAACCAGATGTTCCATGCTGCATATGCAGTGCTGAATGAGGCTGGGTTGATAGATGAGGAGAACCAGGTCCTGAGCATTGTGACAGGATTGGACCATGCGGATAGAGAGGTACCAGCCTTGCGTTATGAGTATAAGGTTGCAACTGGTAAGACATATAGCTTCGAAGAGAACCTGAGCCAGAAGTACTTTGACGTTTGGATGTTTGTTCGCATGATCCAGAGACGTAAGGATTATATCTTAGGTTCGCGATTGGAGGTTGAGGCGTGTGAGAGAATGGGTATTCATCCAGACCTATATAAGGCAGGTGAGACCGTATTGAATTTTGTATTTGATTAATAACCTTAAATAAAAATTAGGATAATCATCATGACAACCATTGAACAAAATCAAAAGGATATAGCTGCTTGGAATAGTAAGCTGAAAGTGTTGGAATCAAATTTCAATAATAAGCCGAATTCGAAAACGGCTGCGGCACTGTCTAATCACAGAATGGATAAAGTGCTTCCGCTCACGAAAACTAAACCAGCACTCAGAAGCATGTATATCGGCAATGCTATAGATCTGTTACTACCTACCGTCTGATGAAAGATTTAGGATCGTGTTAGCGTAATCCTTATATTTAGAATGAACCTTTAAAGAAAGAAATAATGCTAGACCAAACCGAATTCAATGAGTGGTTTATTGATAACAATGAATTGCCGGAAGCTAAAAGATGTACCACGTATCCAGATCGCCTTAAGGTCCTAATAGGTAGCATGTGGGTTAACTTCCATGACCTACCAGAAGCAATGATGCGTGGAGTAATCCAAGACTTCAAGAAGGCGCAGTTATCTAGCTTAATTGCTAAGCATCAATTCTAAGATAATTAATTGGATGGGAGTCTTAGGTCGGGTGTTGGTTTGCACTCGGCCTTTGTATATAATAGAGAACCGTTACAATTATTATCAACTAAACAAATGATCGGCCGATCGATACACTATGACAACAATTAAATAAAGAATCTCCAACTTCAAGCCTGGTAGGCCAGGCCATCCGTGATAAGCCGAATCCTGAACAGCAAGTAGGGGTTCGGCTTTCTCACACTATATACACAACAATCGTATCGGTAGCTATAATAAAAAGAAGACAATGGTAGAGCATATACTATATACGAACGCGAATCCCATATATAGCCCGAGCAATGCATTATATAGCAAATACCAGGTAAACCCGGCAAACCAGGGGGAATAGGGGTATACTTCGGCATACCCGGGGAAATAGGGGGGGAATAGGGGGTTTTCGTTAACATACCAGGGGGATATGGTTTTAGGGGGTGCTTATACCTAGACACATCGCGCACATATATTTTCTACCTATAGACCCCGGTTTATGTATTTGGCCTAATAGGCCACCCTCTTTTAAAAAGAGCAATATATATAATAAAGGCATATCCATGAAACGACCATTATTAGAAACTTTCCTGCGAATCGGTGGTAAAAGTGCAATACGTGAAGATTACCGAAGCGCGCGAGAGAACACCGAGCTCTTAAAGCAGTTACTAGCTGACCCAAAGCATGGCAAATATGTAATCGAAGAATTGCACCAATGGTTACAGGATTGGGATGGGCTAGATGAATTTGTTGAATTGATGCTAGATGAACTAGACGGCGATCGGGGTAGATATCAATCCCCATCGATTCGACCAGAATAAATGATAACGGAATAACATGAAACGATCAGAGCTCGAAAAAATAATTAAAGAAGAAGTCTTCCGCGTGTTGCGAGAAGATAGCTCCACCCAGTCGGATTTGGTAAAGTTCTCAAGGACCACTTTAACCAATGAACCAAAAGGCTACTATTGGATATTCAATAATAGCTTTATCAACAATGGAGTTTTCAAAGCGAATATAAACGACGAAGGCGGTCATGGTAAACACTCCAGAGCAGAAGTTGAAAAGGACCTTAAGAATGATCAGCAGGTTGTCGCGAAGAAATTAAAACTACTCCAACAAGCAATTGATGAATTTAACCAGGAAAACAAAACCTCTTTCCGATTCACCCATACTCTTAACAAGCCCAAAATCAAAACCAGCCTGCGGCAGGGTGACACTGTATACAGTGCCGATTCATTGATAGCCTCGGTTATTATTAAATAATGATAAAGCTAATCGACTTACTCACGGAATCCCGGACCACGCCACCCGCGGTAGTATATCATTTCACGACACCAGAATCATTTGCCAAGATATGGAAATCGGATCGCCTTAAGGCGCATCCCTCTTTCAATCAGATATCTTTTACCAGCGATCCAGAGTTATGGGCATTCCAGGAGCATCCGGACAGCGACCAGGAAATAGGCGTACGCTTAGCTTTCGATTCGGATAGTCTCCCCCCACTCCGGCCATTCACGTTTCATGGTGCACCGGGAGAAGATTATAGCGATGAACAAGAATGGATCACCACTTCCGGAGATATCCGGGATATACAAGATCGGCTTTCGGGTTCGGCTACAATGGAAATAGCGGCTACCGAGTATTATCGGGACTGGCTGCAGCAGCATTTACCGCCGCGTGTATTTCGCGCCCTTGAATTTGTTTAATTGCGTTTAATTCCTTATCTTAAGATATATGGAAAAAGACAAATTAATAGGAATTAAATTTACCCGTGACGAAGGCGCCTCGGATATTGTATATACAATAGAGGATTATAAAGGCAAAGAACCAGATACTATAATGGTAACATGGGCCGATCGGCGAAATCGTCCTCATTATCGAGCAGTACCATACCAAGTAAAACACGTTAATGAACTTATAGGTAATGGAAAATGGAAGGTACTTTCTGATTTACGCGATTGGAGCACGTTATAGCGTATGGATAGTCACAATATAATTTAGTTAAACAACCACGCAAGTGGTTCACAACGTACACAACGTACTTGCCCGCTCCCCCTAAAACAAATTTTATAATATCCTGAATATTATTTGGTATCGTGGATCTAATTCCTTATATTTATGTATGATGATTAAGATGGCAATAGTAGTATTAGGTTCGATTGTATTATTTCCCATTAGCATACCTTATTGGTTTGCTTGGTCGATGATCGAATGCCTGAGAGAAGACGATGGTACCATATGGTCGGCAAATCCATTAACAATCAAGTGTAAGTAATATATTGGGGAGTTGAGCAATTGGCTGGCTCGACAGACTGTAAATCTGTTCCTCGCGAGGCATGGGGGTTCGAATCCCTCCTCCCCAACCAAAACAAAGAAGATGAGTAAAGAAAAACTAATAAAACACCTCAACAAAAAACTGGATATTCGATTTAGTTTTTGGGAATCGGAAGAGAAGATAAATACAAATCCTCCTTTAGAAAATGCATATGATGAAGGTGTAAAACGGGGATTAAGGATAGCAATTTCTGACATTAAAGAATTTTTAGAAGATGAGTAAAGAACAACAGAATGCATTCCTAGGTGGTTATGTTTTAGGTTTAGGGTTTGGAATGCTATCAGGTATAGTAATATGTTTTTATTTTATATAAATCAAAAAGAAAATGAAAAAGATCGATTGGATAAGAGTAAAAATCTGGTTACCATTTGCAATATTCTCAACTGCCGTATTCATAATGACGTATATGGTAGCCGCTACTACCCGAGCCTGGCAAATCGAGAATGGCATACCTCCATGCAATATAGAGATGGCATATCCACTTCAAGTAATTGCATATTGGGTCGTGATGTTGGTTCCAGCGCCAGCTGGGGCAATTGGCTTTTTTTGGGTAATACTTGACCCGATGTGGGATGATAGGATGCATCGCTATATGGAAGAAAAAGACGAAAAAGACGAAGATTTAGTACTTTGAATTTAATTCCCTATCTTTAAGTATAAACCTTTAAAGAATAAGAAAGATGAGTAAAGGAATATTAGAATACGATTTAGCAAACAGAGATGAAGAAATGGCAATGCGAAGAGCTCTTAAGTCATCAGACATGGCCATGTTTATCTGGGAACTACAACATAATTTTTGGAAGGAATGGAAACATGATGAAACTGATTTTAACTTAGAAACATACAGAAAAGCATTGGGTGATTTGTTAGATGTGCATAGTATTAATGTAGATGAATTAATAAATTAAACCAAAACAAAGATGAGTATTAAGATAATTGTAAATAGTCAAGAACTTAAGGATAAGTTATTAAAAGAATCAGAGTATATCCATGACTTAGAATACATTGAATGTGATAAAGCTAACACATTAATGCACATTTATATGAATCCTGATATGATTGAAGTAAAAACAAAGAACCTGAAAGCATATAAGTTAATACGAAAAATGAAAGATGGTAGTTTATCTCCATTATTCATAAATCAAAAAAGTAGAATACCCATGGGTGTATGGATGGATGCAGAGTTCCACTCAAAGAAAGGATTTGCCGAAAGAAAAGGCTGGCATTGTACTCTTGAAAAAAATGCACCACATCTATCTGAGAAGGGTAGGGTTTGGGTGGAAGTAGAAGTGGAGGATTATGAATTTTACAATAGACCCGAATCTCAAGGTGGAACTTGGGTGTTAGCTCAAAAGATGAAAGTTGTTAAGGAACTTTAATTAACCCAAAACAAAGAATATGGGTAGTGCGGTAACTTGTTGGTATGATGGTATAGTAAGCCACCCATCTTGACGAAGTAACCACTGGAATAAAGAAAGACTATACTCCGCATTACTTATATTTATTGTTGTATGTCTTTTTTAATTGCATACAACTATTGGCTAAGACATCGTTTTAATGTGTCTTAGGTGAAGTTGTAACAACATTGTGAGTAAACCAAAACAAAGAAGATGGATAAGATAAAAACACTAAACGACCTTATAAATTATGAGAGGCATTTGACCCAAATGTTTGATTCTGATGTAAGAGTTGCTATGGCATTATTGGAAGAAATTAGAAAATTAAACGAGAAGAATGAATGAAACAATATACATAGGAGATATACATGGTAGAGATGTATGGAAAGATATTGTTACCGAACACGAAGATGCTGATAACATTGTTTTCATTGGAGATTATTTCGATTCATTTGACATTCCGGCAGTAATTCAATTAGATAATATTAAGAAGATAGTTGAGTTCAAAAAGAAACAAGAATTAGATCCTACCAAGAAAGTATACCTTTTGATAGGAAATCATGATATTCACTATTGGCCAGGTATTAAAGATCGAGGTAGTACATCAGGCTTTCAATCAACTATGTCATTTCAATACGAACAATTCTTTAGAGAAAATGAAAAGTGCTTTCAACTATCTGTACTAATCGGTAATAGATTATGTACTCATGCTGGTGTTAGTTCTCGATTCTTAAAAGATGTAGGTTTTTGGAAGCAAGATAACGTAGATGAATCAATGATATCAGATTTCCTAAATGATTTATTTCTTTATAAGCCAAACGAATTTACCTTCAATGCAGGTTATGATAGAAACAATACAGGCATCAGCCCAAATGGATATGGCGATGATGATTGGCAATCTCCAATTTGGATTAGACCACGTTCACTTCAACGTTCAAATAAGAATACCGATTTAAAGAAAAATTATATTCAGATTGTAGGTCATACACATCAAGACCGAATTGATATCGAAGGTAAAGCAACTAGTGGTAAGTATTATTATATTGACACTTTACCTAGTGGACAATATCTTATCGATGCAGATGGTGAATTTAAAATAGGACATACAACAATTGTAAAATACATATAAGATGAGTAAGTTAGATAAAAAAACACAAGGTAAAGTAAATACCATTACATCAGAGATAGAAGGATTTATGTTAGAGTTTCCTCCACAATATGAAACTGATAAGGAAAGTATGTTAGGATATTTTTCCAACATCATCTGCCAATTAGATACAGATATTGCTATTGAGGTGATGAAAGATTTTGGTAAGGCTGGCGAACATCAAGCAATGGCTATTAAAGTAAATTATGGATATTAAACCAAAACAAAGATGATGGTAATAGCACTGATACTCTTAATAATAATTGCATATCCGCTGTATAGATATAAGAAGGAATATGATAGAAACCAAAAACATGACTGAAATCGAAGAGTCCTACCACAACGCCTACCGCCTATTAATTGGCACTACAGACTACGACAAGCTTGCTGCGCAGGAGGTGTTCTATCTTCCTGCCAACCATGAAGATCCAGAGGTGGTATTACGGTATTATGAGTCTATTGAAGACTATGAGAAATGTGCTAAAATAGTTAAACAAAAATTAGGATCGCGTTGATTTTTTTGCCATCTTTAGATATAACCTTTAAAGAATGAATGAAATGAGCGTAAAAAGAAAAAAAGTTGAATATGGAATTGAAATCACAAAACCATGGTCTCGAGAGATGTATGATCATAATGATCTAGTCGCGGAAAAAATAAAATTCAATCTTCTAGAAGTGATAGAGACTCGATTTGCCGATGGTGACCTAGTTAGACTAAATGAATTAACTAAATATATTTGCTGGTGCCGGTTAGATATAGGCAGCTATGATCTTCAAGAAACATACCAGGAGTTGATTCAAGGATTAGCTGATATGGCTAATTGGCAGCTTAATGAGGAATATGAGCATATGGTAGAGCAATTAGGAGTACCTGCCTTAGACGTTAAATTTATAGGCTATAATCATTAATATTGCATATTTAATATAAAGGATACCAATGGCACAATTCGATATACATAAATGGAGACGTAAAAATTTAACAGAATCTGAAATCAAATCAGATATCATGACTAAATGGACGGATGCTGATACGGTTGAAAAAGACCTAGTTAATTTTGTTGATGAGGCCTATGCAGCCGGCGGTGAAGATCTAGTTAAGAGCTTAGCTTATGTATTCCAAGGTATGACTGAATATATCGAGACTGGTGAGTATATGGAAGGACAGTCAGGACCAAAACAGTCAGGCCTGGATTCTATGTTTAAAGGAACCACTCCGAGTGATATTGACTTCTAGTTTAACAATTAATGTACAAGCTAGCACCACTATATATTGAATCCTTACATGAGGAACTCTGGCAGTCTGCAAAATCAGATTTGCTAACAGAGGTTTCATCTAAACTACAAACCCTATTAGATCTGGCAGATAAGCATATATTCGAGCCTATGGACATCGATCCAAAAGAGCAAGCATATTTCATTGCTGGCAGTGCACGCATATTCTTATATCCAGAACTAATAAAGACAGTTAAAATAGATCGTACGATAGGTGATATTGATATAGTAATTCCTGATAAAAAATATTGGAAAAATGCCGGTAAAGAAGACCTTTATAATAAAGGTTGGGAGTTTGAAGTAGAAGGTAAAGAATTATCAGTATTTAGTTCATGGGATCCTAGACTAGGTGCCGACCAGGCTCTGGATTACAATGTTGCATCGACATCAGATATCCTTTCACGTGCTGATTTGATTGATGGGCATTGGTTTATGGACTTTGCCGATATAATAGATTACAAGATGCGGTTAGGTAGAGAGAAAGAAGAACAATTCGTTAAGCTATTTATGCGGTATAAAAATTCTTCACCACAAGAGCGAGCAGTTATATTGCGACGTATTATTAAAGTCATTGGCCGTAAAGAAGCCGAACAATTTTTAGATATGACAAAGGCCGGGAAGAAGCAGGCGGCTGAAATACCTGACAGAGTATTTGCATAAATTCCTTAGGACATTTAAACTTATTTTCTTATATTAATATCATGCTCGGATGGTGGAATTGGTAGACACGCAGGACTTAAAATCCTGTGGCCGTTGAGGCCGTGCCGGTTCGACCCCGGCTCCGAGTACCAAATACAAAATGAAAACTAAAATGAAAAACAGCACAGTAAATAAACAATCCGTTCTAATGTCATTATATGATTACTTTGGTAAAGGTGTAGGTAAGCAACTTGGACGTGATGTATACAAGTATGCCAAAGAAAATAAAGTACCAATGGATTCACGTACAATTACAAATTCAAAATATGCTGGTAAGGTTATGCTTTATCCTAAAGCATTTTTAGATTATTATTTTATAGTCCAACAACCAGACGTGCTTCAATTAAAAACAACCTAGGGGGCGATGAAAAAACTAACTCAATATATCAAAGATGGATTCAGTCTTCGGACGGCTCCAAATGATACCTGGATGGTTTATACTCCATCTACGGGTAATTTTGTTATTGAATCTTTAGACGAACTTACGCCAGATCGATTTGATAAAGCTATCGACGTGTTTAAGAACAGTGTAACGCAAGGTGGTACATTGGCTGGTATGTATTCAGACCTTACCAAAGAAGCACCTGCGGTTACTAAATATGAAGACTTAGTAGCTAAACGCGAGCAGGAAAATAATTTTTAACTTTTATTAGGATCGCGTTGATTTATTTCCCATATTTATAGTGTTAAGATAATTAAGTAATAACCATTAATAAATAATTAAAATGACAAACGCAGATATGCAAGACCAGTTTGATAATATGAACTATCAAGCACGAAAAGCAATGTTTAATAATGCTGAGAAGTATGAAGTTCAGCGGCATAAGAAAAACCTGGCAATAGTAAAAATGATAGTATGGCCGATTATTATTGTGTTAGTACTCGTAGGAATGTTTGCCGGATGGCCGACATATAATGTATGGCGAGCCGAAATGTCCGGACGTGCTGAAATGGCGCAAGCGGAACAGAACAGAAAGATTCTTGTAGAAGAAGCTCAGGCCAATCTAGATGCTCAGAAACTTAATGCGGAAGCAGAAGTAGAGCGAGCGAAAGGTATGGCAGAAGCAATTGAAATTGAAGATGGAAAGCTTTCAGATCAATATATTCATTATCTATGGGTAAGGAATATCGATAAAATGGATGGTGAGAAGATCTATATCCCAACTGAAGCTAATATGCCTATACTAGAGGCGGCTAGTAAATAATCCGCTGTTCTTTAAAGGTCGCAGGCCCCGGGGTATTATATCCTCGGGGTTTTGCATTTAATGCATATTTATTTAAAAATTAGGTAACCATCATGATCAAACTTAAATCATTATTATCAGAAGCTAGTAGATTAATATACGATCCACAGCGATTAATCGACCGTGCACTCCAGAGTGGATTTATTTCGAAAGAAGAAGCCAGGGAACGTGCAACATTAAATGTGGCTACAGAAGTAGCAGAAGAAACTAGTGCCGATTGGCCGGAAGGTGAAGGATTTGGATCATCTGATTTCACGTATGAGCTAAAGAGCTTCCTCGATGGATTAGGATACCATACGGATTTCGATGGTGGTAAGTTAGTAGTTGTTAAAGGTGCTCAAATTACATATACCGATGGCGGCCGATTTTATGGATTATATTTATATACCGATCCTGACAAGAAATCTAGGCATTACAAAAAATTAGGCGGTGAAAAGGCTAAGTATTTCATAAAAAAGAATGCATATAATTACCGATCTAGTGGCAAGCAGTTAGAGTTGCCAAATAATTACGATATCGACCAATTAGATAAAATTGTTAAAGCATTAGCAGATCGTGGCATTACAGCTGATTATGATGATGCATTCGATCCATCTTAATATTCCATAACACGTAGATTAGTTAATACCGCTAGCGGTAAGAAAAAAGATGTCATAGTATATTTATCCTAAATAGGAGTTATACAATGAGTTCATATATCTACGGTCTCGGCCGGCAACCGATGAATATTACCGAAACTGAAATTCGGTATGCAATGACCAATACCAAATCATGTTCTGGTGCAGCTAGATTTTTGCGGGTATCATTTGATACCTTTAAAAAGTATGCAAAAATGTATAAGGATGAGGCTACAGGTAAAAGCCTTTTTGAATTGCATAAGAATACTGGTGGTAAGGGGATGAAGAAAGGCAACCGTAAAAGTGCCTTAACAACGGGTAAGTATTCATTGGATAGAATCCTTAACGGTAAATGTCCAGAACTAAAGAGTAAAGGTAATTTAAAGAAGCGTTTGCTTAAGTATGCAATATTCGAAGAGAAATGCGATGAGTGTGGATTTGAAGAGCGTAGAGTAGTTGATTATTCAGTACCACTGCTATTAGATTGGAAGGATGGAGACCGTACAAACCACCTTAAAGACAACCTAAGGCTATTATGCTATAATTGCCATTACTTATACGTTGGAAATATAAATGGTGGTAAAGGTGTTAATACGACCGGATTCTAATATTTATATTAAACCTTTAAAGGAATATCATGAAACGATCAGAACTAAGAAATATTATTAAAGAAGAAATCAAAGCTGTATTGCGTGAAAGGGAAGAAGTAGAATTGTCATCTGATGAACAGAAGATATTTGATGATATCATTGGCGAAGGATTAACCGAGGCTGAAGTTGATTTTAAAGATATATTAAGCAAAGTAAAAAGATATGCCAGGAAAGGTGTATTGACAGCTACTATATTAGCTAAATTAACAGGACCGGCATTAGGATTGAATCCTGAGCAAGTAAAAGATATTACCCAAATTGCTAATACAGAAATGCAAGCTGAAACAATGAAGCAAATACAAAAAGATGTTTCATATAAAGACTTAGTTAAAATGGCTAAGGAAGAAAATTGGGACGGCGCGCCAGGACGAACCTTCATGAAGGCATGGATGAACAATAAAAAAACAGCTAGCTTTACAATAATACGAACAGTCGGTAGTACAGAATCAGGTGCCTGGCAGATGGCGAATTCGGTCGCTAAGGCAAATAAAATTAACCCAATCAAATTTCAAACTTACAACGTCGGTAAATTCGTCGGTGAGTTATCTAATGGTAATGTTGTAGTAGCATATGTAATACCAAACGCAAGTTTCTAAAAAAAGTTTCTAAAAAGGTTGGTTCGCGTCGCTCATTTCGCTATCTTTAGATATAAGAGATTGAGAGATGAAAGAACAGTTATTCAATATGAGCCATCCAGACTTCCGTCACCTGTTAGGTACGCGAGTCGAGTTTATTTTCAAAGGTCGACGAATGATTGGCATTGCAGACTTCATTGGTGTTAATACCAATCTGCATAACCAGTTTCAAGTTACAGTCGATCGTTGTCCATTATGGCCAGTTGATTCAAAAACCATTAAAGAATGTCCACGTCAAAAGCCAATATTCCAATGATACAAAAAGAGTTAAATGAAATACTGCATTTCGCTGCGATTGCGCATCAAGGACAAAAACGAAAGTATACCGGAGAGCCTTATATAGTGCATCCAATAGCAGTTTCGGCTAAAGTTGCTGAAATTGGTGGTAGCATGGAAATGCAAGCAGCAGCTTATCTGCATGATGTACTTGAAGATACAGATGTAAGTGTCGACGAGCTTGGCCAGTTTCTTTTTTGTACAGTTGCTGTAAAAGATTCAGCAGAAGATATTTTAGATATGGTCATTGACCTTACCGATGAATTTGAAAAGGTTAAATATCCAGACCTAAACCGAAAGACCCGAAAGGCGAAAGAAGCCGATCGACTTTCTCGAGCTAGTGCCGATGCTCAAACGGTTAAATACTGTGACCTATTTGATAACACGCTTAGCATTACTGAACATGACCCTAATTTTTCTAAAGTATACCTTAAGGAAAAGGCAGTATTGCTTCAAGCAATGAAGGATGGTGATCCTGGAATGCGTGCACAGTGCTTAAAACAAATAACATGATAGAATTACTTGCCTTAGGTGCATTTTTTGTATTAGGTAGCATAATGCAATATTTAAATAACAAATACCCAGATAAAAACAAATAAAATGAAAGCTAAATTAGGAGATGTAGTTAAATATCGATTCCTAGGATATCCTAAGGAAGGTACTATTATAAAGGTAAATGATGATAATTCATATACCGTCCAGGACCATTCCACTAAGACCAAATACCCTAAGGCTAAATTCTTCAAGTATATTAAAGATGAGAAGAAACCGCCGGCTTGGTTTATCCTGGATAAGACTGGTAAAACAAAAGCTGTTAAAGAGTCTAAAAAATCGGTATCTTCAGATCTAAAGGATGCAATAGATAAACAACGAGATTTTTTGAACCATGATATCTAAGCCTTATCCACACCGACATACCTATAATGTTCTTATACATAAGAATGGAGTATTAGATTGGATACCATATATAATGTATTGTGATTATAATGATCCAATGCATCGTTTAGCCAAACAAGAATTGTATAAACGTCTTGAAATGGGTGGGTTCAAAAGCAATGAAATTAAGCGTATAAAAGCCAAGTGATGTGCTCTGTCATCGATATTTATATTAAAGGAAGTTATGATGATTACATTAGAAAATTTAAATACTGGTACAGCGCTGGATGGTGAGGAGCTAGAATTCTTTGTGGATGATGAAACCATGATTGGCGAGGTATATCTAGATGGAGAATTAATATACCAAGACATGGATATTGCTAATGAAAGATTATTGCGATTAAATTTTTATCAGTCTTGGTGCGAATTGGATATGGGCTCTGAATTTGAATATGCTTAATATTTATTTGAAAGGATTATACAATGAGTAAAACGTCACATGAATTATATGAGTCCATGAAAGAGCTATGGGATACCTTTGAATCAGAGCATACCCGATTTGCTTCCAATGGATTTAAGACAGCAGCTGTTAAGTCTAGAAAGGCGATTAGTGAAATGAAAAAATTGATTACTGATTACCGTAAGCAATCATTGAATGAAACAAAAAAAATTATCTAATGAAAGATATACGTAAAAAGTTAAAAGAAGAAGTTGCTGGTGTTATCAAAGAATCTTTAGACGAAATGAAACAAGATAAGACAGGTTGGTCAAGAGTTGTAGATCGTAAATCTGGTAAAATTATCCAAGACCAGATGCCTAGGAAACTTGCACTTAAGCTTGCAGCTAAAAAGACAGGTTGGATAACTAAACTAATTCCTGAAGATGAAATTGAAGAATCTTTAACTGAGGCAATGAACCAAGATAAGACGTATGGCACTTTAGCAGATCCAAAAGATTTCGACCCAATCGATCCAGAAATCAATGTAAAGGGATTTGGTACTTATAGCCGGACTCAATTACGTGATGGAATAGCGACGAGACTCGAAGCGGCCGCGGATACAGCTAAGAAAGCATCTTCCGGTGGACCAATGTCACATACAATGTATCGCAATCTTCGTGGTATCTTAGGTGAAATGTCAGCATTATATTATATGGTAAATGCTGAATTAGATGTTGCTGACCAATTAGAGAATATGCGTAAGCGAGGTGGTCGTCGCGATATACCAATCCCAAAACAATTTTAAGATTTAATTTGGTTTATTGAAACCAATTACTTATATTATTCTTAATTATTAATTTTAAACAATCAGTTATGCCATTTTATGTAGCAAAAGTAAAAATTGCCACTGATACCCCAAAGGGTGTTAAGTGGGTTACGGAATCCTATCTTGTTGATGCCGTATCAGTGACACATGCAGAAACCAAAGTAAATGAAGACTTCAAAAATGATGGAGTTGAATTTGAAGTGAAAGGAGTTTCTCAATCCAGAATTTGTAAAGTTATTTAATAACCCTCTAAACAATTTTAAATGTATAGTATTGGAGAAAATGTCATAATCAAGTATTATGATTCAAATCAAGTTGGACAAGTAGTAGATATCCACCATAATAAAAACACTGGGGATACTTATGATGTAATGTCCGAAAAAGGTACGATGTATAGCTATAGCGCTGTAGATAAGCCGAAACTAAATCAATATATCGATTCCGTTCTAACTAACAAGTTAATCGGTAGTGGTGAAATTACTACCAATCTTAAAGTAGGATGGATTGGTAACTATGCCGATGGTACACAACCTTCTGCTTTCTGGTTAAATGGTGATGAGCCTAACCTATTTAATAACATGACAACGATGCTAGATGACGAAGGAACAGAAAAAAGTCCTGCTTAAATATCCGGACGCAAAACTACACCATGGGATGAATGGAGAATGTTTTGTACAGGTAGGGGAATTAAATCTAAATGATGAATTCTTAATGCCTGCTACAAGCGATCCTTCATCAGCATGGGAGTATGCAGCTTTATCAATGCGCACTAAACAGCATTTTGATAGAACGCATCCTAACCGAATGGGGCTGAGTTCGGATGAAAGAAAAAAATCACGTTATAGTAGACGTAGAAATAAAGGGAGGACCAATGGGAGTTAAGAGCTTAATTAAGAAAATGATCGATCCGGATTTCGCAAAAGAAATTGATATCCAGGAAGAAGATCTGCAGGTGGAAGCTTATAATGAAAACTTTCCACCGGAAGATGTAAATGCGACAGAATTACCAGAAATGGATAATCCGGCATTGCCTGCCGATTATTTAGAATATGCACCTGAAGCTGTTGGTTATGGTAACAGAGAACAGCAGTTTGGTATTTATTCTACAATTGCACCTTACTTCGGAGAGGATGATACTATTATGGACTTTGGCTGTGGTCGTGGAGACTTTTATGCCTGGTATACGCAGACATATAACAAAGAACCAAATTACCGAGGTATTGATTTAAGTGAACCTCTTATCAATGCAGGCCTTAAGGTATATCCTAACGCGCAAATTATTTGTGGTGATTGGAATGATACCGCTCAATATGATATGGCTGATTGGTGTATAAACGTTGGATCTCTTAATATGAGATATGATGCTGATACTGTTACATCTGATATGGAATATTTTGATAAGACAGTATTAACAATGTTTGATAAATGTGAGAAAGGAGTTATTCTTTTACTTGCAAGTGACCTCATCAATGATGATGTGGAAGCTATATCGGTATTTAATGCCGGTGATACTCTAAATAGAGTTTTAAAATTAGTTGCAGACAAAAATGGGTATGTGGCTTTAGATCATTCCTTTGCGGATGGTATGTTTAGTTTAATTATTTATAAGTAAGATGGGTAGAATTAATAACAGTTTTGGATTTGATACAAAACGCACGGAAAAATTAGGTAAATTTTATAATTCAATTGATTTCGAAATTAAATCAGATTATAGTGTGGATGAATTTAGAGATAATCCAAATAAGCCGGTAGTAGGTACATTTGAAATTGGTAATAAGCGATTTCCATTAACCTTTTCAGAGCTTAATCTTATCGAGCAAACAGTTCGTGAGGCCAAAGAAGCGGTTAATAAAGGATATTCTTTAGGATTATCAGGTCGGTAAAGTAGCGTAGGGCAGGGTAATACCTGCCCGGGTTACTGCCTGCGTAACATATTTATATAAAAATAAGGCTTAGATGATTTCAGAACAAATGGAAATAGTGATTACCGAGATTCTAGAAATTAAAGATTTGGAACGGCGGTTGTTAAATTTAAAGCAATTCCTGTCAGGATTTAAAGCTCACTTTGAAACCCATGGCACTGATTATACGCGTGTCGCAACTCAAATATATATAAATGAACTTAGACGATCTTCACATAACAAGAGATGATTTTGAATTCTTAAGAGAACTCGAGTCGTATGAGAAGATTGAATTCTTATGGGATTGCCAGTTCATGCATAAAGAATATTCATTAACTTCTGGCCTTGAGGAGATGGAGGAAGAGATTGAAATAGATCTTGAAGAAGATTCACAATCACTAACAGATCATAATCATATGGTTGCATATGAAGAATATTATGATTTCACTACTAAATCTAGGCTAGTATTATCTGTGTATAATGGTAGGCTGCATGTTAATTGTACTAGTCTTAAATTATTACGTGCCTGGATATTTAAAATGGTTATGAATGACGGCATTGTATTAAAGCAGATAAAAGATGTCAAAAAATCAGACCAAGACATTTATCGTTATTTTAAATGTTATACCATTATAGGACGAGCTAATCCAATTTGTCCTAACTAATATATTTATTATAGACTGATACTTAGCAGGTCGGTCACTTTTTATTAATTAACAAATCATCTAAGGAGATTTATCATGGGAAATTTAACACACTTTGGCACATCGCCATTCGACATCCTTTTTAAGGATTTTTTTATTGCAGATGGGGAATTCGCTCCATTCAACCAAATCAGATTTAAGCATCCAGTAGATATTCATGAGTCAAATGATTCATTGAATATTGATATTGCATGTGTTGGTCTAACAAAGAAAGATATTGATATTACTATCGAAGGAGATATCTTACGCGTTGAATACAAAAAAAACAAGATCGATGATCCTGTAGAATATATTCAACGTAATATCGCAAAACGAGCTTTTAATATGGGCTGGAGAATTAGTAGAAAGTTCGACCTAAGTGGTCTAGACGCTAAACTCCAAAACGGATTACTACAGCTTAGCATTCCGCAATCAGAGGAAAACAAACCTCAATCAGTTACAATTAAGTAATTAACTAGACCGACCTGCTTATCAGTTTATTACCTCAAATACGTTTATATACGACATGAGTCCATCCGATCATATAATCAATTATAACGATAACTTATATATCGTTAAACGAACTATATGGGAGTCTCACCAGCCTATTATTAATGCATGGAAAGAGCACCTAGGAGTTGATACCGTCCTGCGGCGCGATGGTAAGCTATGGTTCTGCATTCAAGTACCAGAAGCAGAAATAATTGATTAATATGCTTGGCATATTTATAATCGATGAATAGAGATCCTAGAATTAAATTAAATTGGCAATCGCCTTATCCCCATCCAGGTACCTGGCAGCAGTTCTGTATACGCGAAGATAATAGACCTTTGACAACGGAAGAACGTCGACATAAATTTGTTAAAGAGGAATCGCTACATTATAAATTTAATAATAGTAGTTGGTTAGGAGCTGGTGCAGCCGGTAATACATATACAGGGCAAGCTTCTGATGGGCCATTAAATGGTGCTACTGTTACTTGTAATTTAGGTAGTACGATTAGCAATGCAACTGGTATATTTACGTTTGATGATACTCCTACCGGAGAAATAATAGTAACCGGTGGTACTGATTCTGTTACAGGAATTCCATATACAGGTAGATTGGTTGGCTTTCCAGAATACAAAACAATATCACCATTAACTACATTAGCATACCATCTTAAAGAAGTAGATGCGTCACTAACACCTGATTCAGCTATAAATTTATTATTTGTAAGTTCAAGTACATTATTTGGCATTCAATTGGATTTAGCTGATAAGGATGTAATGCTTAATAAAGATTACGTAGGCGAGGCAATTTTAAATAAGCGACAGCCGGCAATCGCAGCTCAATCAATTGCAACATATCTAGAAAGTGTTACGGAGATGGTTGGTAGTGCAGTATACGGCGCCGATGGTTCTAATTTTACAGATGACGCAGCTAAAATTGAAGCATACCGGTCTATCGCCAGGCAGATTCAAGGAACAACGGGATCATTAAATGCTATTGATACTACAACATTATTTGATGATGTTACACTACCTAATGGTAATGCATGGACCTCTACCGGTAGTTTAAATACTACGGCACGAGATACTATAAACACTCAAGTTGATAATGTACGTACTGAATTAGCCAGTCTGGCACAGTCAGAAGCATTATCTGCTAATTATCTTACAACACAAATTCAAGCTGTAAACCGTGGAGTTAAGCATGAGTATATCGAGGAGACAAATAAGTTAGGAAGAGGTAGATCGGCTACATTTAAAACTATTAATAATTTAAAAAATCAATCTACCGGCAGTATTGCCAAACTCGAATCTGGAAAGGAAAATGATACAGATAAAACATCTGCCATAAAAAATACAGTTTCCTGGCAGAGCTTAGGTGGTATGACATTTACGCAAGAAGCAAACGGCCAATCATATACATTATCTGGTGATGCTGTTACTGGTACGGTTGAAGTAATTACTAGACTTGAAATAGGCCAGTACTTAAACATTAATAAAGATTCAATACGGTTTGCCGGCGCTACTAATTACCAGAAAAGAAGTAAGGAAATTATCGGCACTACAACTACAATTATAAATGATAAGGTTACCCAGATAACATTAAGTAACCCGGAATATAGAATACTTAGCACTCGCGAGGTAGATCCACCAGCAGCAAATTATTTACCGCGCGGCCGGTATACATTGCAATTGGTTTTTAGAGGTGGATGGAATAATTTACCTGACCGGAGCGCTCCGAGCTTACGCGTCACTAATACGACTGATACCAACGTTAGTGCAGATTCTACAGATGGTACCTCGCATAGAATTATATATAGCACTGATAATAGTCGGTATGAATATAGTAATAGCAGCGGTGGTAGGATGGAAACAAAATATTATATTAGCATTTTCCGGAGCGATGCTACCTGGGATAAGGTTGATTCACGAGAACCTGACTTTAGAATCAATATACGCTAACTTTTTTTAACTTTTTTCAACTTTTATTTGGTTCGCGTTGATCTTTTCGCCATCTTTAGATATAAACCTTTAAAGAATGAGTAAGATGAATCAAGATTTTATGACCCGAGTGCATGATGAGTTAAATATTACGATTGGCGTTGATGACGTTGTTCGTGGTAAAATTGAAGCTTTCAATAAAGCTGTCCATGATGATCTATGGTATGAACCTTTTATGAAAGCAATGAGAGCGGCCAAGACCGTGATCAAGCTTGAGAATGTTACCATGCGCCAAGCATGTGAGATGGCAGAATCGCTTAGAATTGCTAAGCCTGAGGCTTTTGTAAATGTTGAATCACCTAAGCCAAATGGGGACTTTATTTGCAATGTGACTTGGAATGACCAATGCACTGAGTTTCTTGAGTATGATACCTATACCGAGGAAGGTGCCGAGATAATCGCAGAGATTAAGCGCCAGCGGGAATTGATGCCAGTTAATTATTAATTATTAATCTTAAATTTTATAGAATATGCCTTGTAGTGATGTTAGTGCTATGAATTATTTAGATGATCATAGAACCCAAGGAATGATGAAGGATATATCTTCCTTGGAGAAAAGAATTGACGAGCTTGAAAGCCTGGGGGATGGCAAGCGTTTAGCAGAATTAGAATCAAAGGCCGCGGAATTTGCCAAAGGGCAAAACAGAGCGACTAAATTATTATGTACTGCTACTAATATATTAGCGTTAGATGGAATTTCAATGCCGGAAGATCTGCAGGCTTGGCATGATGAGCATGTTGAGCATGATGTAACTCGTATGTTAGGTGAATTAGAGAAAATTTTAAATCATAAAACATATGGTACGAAGGCTCTCGCTAAATGGCTGTTCTCTTTAAGTGTTCATGAACGTGCCTTGTTTAATAGTCGTAGTGAATTTAGTATTAAAATCGAGAAAAAAGATACCAAATAATTTGGTACTTTGGATTCAATTCCCTATCTTTAGATATAACCTTTAAAGAATGAATGATATGATAGAGTATTTTAAGAGAGTAGCCAAAATGGCAAAGAGTGACAACCAGTCACCAGAAATGAGTGCAATTGCAGAGATTGCTGATAAGGCAGTTGCCAACCCCGAATGGACAAAGAGCCATGGTGGTAATGACCTTGACCCAGGAGTGCAGATTCAGCTTATCGTAGCTAGCGCCAAGAATAAGAGCAATAACCTAAACCGTATTAAGCAGCTTGTTAGCAATCTTCACCTGTTAGAAGCGATTAGTGAAAAGCGCATTCAGATGGATGATTTGCAAAATGTAAGTGGTTCTGATTATCCAAATTTTACCGATGCTTATTTCCAAACCGGATACCTTACTTCCGTAACGGATCATCAAGGAAAGAAGATTGAAACGGTTAGAGAGTTAACCGAGGATGAAATGGAGTTCCTTGATTATGAATGTGACGAATGGCTGTATGACCAGAAGCATAATACATTATTTTGAAATTAGGATTTTATTAATTATTTACTTATTTTTATAGTATGAGATTAGGATATGCATGTATGAATATGGCTCTGACTAACCCGAAACGTGGTTCCGGCCGAGATAGAGTAACTACCTCCCGGACCGCACGTAAGGCGACCTGGCAAGCCAAAGGTATTAGCTATTTAGGAGACTTGGCTCTTCTTAACGCTATTGATTTGTTAGAATATTTAGAATGGAACGAAGAGCATAATATTAAGCTGTTCCGTGTAGGGTCTGAGCTCTTTCCTTGGCATGACCAGTATGAGCTCCATGACCTGCCTCAGTATAACGAGATTCGAGATGTGCTCCGAGAGGCCGGCGATTATGCTCGTGCGCATGGTCATCGATTAACTACGCATCCTGGACCTTACCATTGCCTTGCTTCAGCTCGAGAAGATGTTGTTGCTAAGTCTCTTATAGGTCTTGAGCGTCATTCCGAGACTTGGGATCTTATGGGCTATGAGCCTTCCTTTGAGAACAAGATCAATATTCATATCGGTGGCGCGTATGGTGAGCCTGAAATTGCAGCTGCTAGATGGCGTAAGAATTGGCTTAGGTTATCCGATCGATGTCGAGCTCGATTAGTCGTGGAGAATGATGATAAGGCTAGTTTGTATTCTACTCAGATGCTATATGATTTGATCTATAGCGAGTTAGGGGTTCCTATTACGTTCGATTACCACCATCATAAGTTTCATTCGAGTGACCTTAGCGAAGAGCAAGCGCTTAAGTTAGCTTCAACGACCTGGCCAGCTGATGTTCGTCAGTGTACTCATTATTCTGAATCTAGGCGTGATGAGTATAGACGTTTGTTAGAAGATGCATGTGCTAAGCACAATATTCCGTTAGATGAATTAGAGAAATGGCCATCCTTCAATGAGATTGCAATTAGCTTTAACAAGACCAAAGTGCAAGCCCATTCTGATTATATTATCGACCAGATCGATCCATATGGATTAGATATCGATATTGTAGTCGAGGCCAAGGCCAAAGAGCAAGCGATTCTTAGGTATCGCGATATTTATAATAGTAATCCCGATAGGGAGTTAATTTTAGAAAAGGAGTTTTAACATGGGACAAGTAAGAGATAAAGACGAAATTTTACGACGGTTAGATGAGGCAGATAATATGTCACAAATGATCGTTGATTTAGCAAATAAAAAAGCTATTGATACGGCTGAGGCAGTACGGCGGTTAAATGAAATTAGACGTAGAATTCAATTTGCAATGGAACGCATTAGTATTCAATAACAACCGCATATTTATTTGAAAGGATATATATGTTTCAACTTACCTGGCGATCATTTAGTAGACAACCGCATATAGCGCGGTTACCGATGAATGAACAGACAAGATTATACCGATTAGAGGAACAGCGATATCTCGAGCGGTTAGAATATTATTCACGTATGTTTGTTCATGGTGGCGGTGATAGTGGTGTTAGCACAATACCAAATGTCATAACATCACCAGTAACTATCGAAGCCGGCCAGACTGCAACAGTTTCTGGCAATTTAACTTTAGATGCAATATTAACATTACAGCCAGGATCTATTCTTATAATATCCGGTGGATCTATTATTAATAATCAAAATATTGTGAACAACGGCGGCGAGATAGTTTTCATCCCATGATATATATAAAAAAGGACCATTAATGAGCGGAATATACCAAAAACAAGTTAATTCAGGAACAGTAGCCAATCCTAGTGCAGGCCGGACTTTAATTTCAGTAAATGAATCAAATGGATTATTTACCAAAGATTCAGAAGGTAATGTAACCGTATATGGTAGTGGAGGTGGATCTACTGATAGCGTAACAAAATCATTTCCGGCTGCCGAAAGTATAGATAATGGTCGTGCTGTTTCCGTAGATTCCAATGGTGCTGTTAGTAATACTATAGTACAAGCAGCAGAATATGTATTGGCAACTGAACTAGGAAGCACAGGAGCCTCATCAATTGACGCTACTTCTATAGGTGATAACAAACATATTATAGCATTTTATGACACCCAGAGTAATAGTTTATGGGCTGAAGCCTATACAGTAGATGGTGCCACAGTTACTACGGGATCAAGACTAGGGATAGGAGATATTTATCTAGGATCAGGGGGAAGTGGTACTGATGCACATTATTATTTCAATATATCCTCTCACCAATCAGATAAAGCTTTATTGCAATATTATGATACCGCTCATGTTGCCGGGGGTGCTATGATGCCTGCCACAGCTTCATTTATGGTTTTGAATGTTGATAGGAGTAATACAATTACAACATCATCACGCCAACTAATCTCAGGTTCATTCGCAGGTAGTGGATTGCAAGCAGTTAATGATAATGAATTTATTTTCTTAGGTTTAGATGCTGGTGCAATGGGTGCCGGTGCAACAGTGATAAGTGTTGATAATAGCGATGTAATTACCCCGGCCGGTGCCTACGGAACAATTTCTTCTTTACCCCAATCAGGTAGCAGTGCATTAAACCCTATAGGTACATTTAATATGGCTAAATATGATACCAATAAGGCAATAGCAGGATTAGTAAGACAAGACAAATCTCAATCACCTTCATATTATAAAGTTAATATACAAACTCTTGAGGTATCGGCTTCGGTAGTAAATGCATATTCTCAAAGTTATGCAACCTTAGGTGATACTTATGATCCGATAAATGGTATTGTAAATTTACAAGTAAGTGCTGTTTCATCATCCGCTGGTAGGTATGGTATTTTTTATCTTCAAAACCAGATGTCCAGCATATCACAGTTAGGATTACTAGGGATATCAAGTTCATTATCAGGTAGTCAGACAGTAGATGTATTTAATTATTCAGATAGTAATACGTTTAATCATAATGTAAACGAAGGAGATGGGGTAGTACGTGTAATACAAGCTATAGCCCAAGACGATGGTACTCCGGAGGTTGTAGCTGTTGGTGAAGATGCTAATATTTATACTATCAGTCCTGTAGGCGGTGGAAGTAGAGTTGCCAATGAAACATCGACTACTACAAGTGATAGTATATTAGGGCTAGCCAATATGGTCAGTCTGCCTGATATCGACATAAACACATCCTCACCGTTTAGCGATGCATCTTTTGCCATTGTTAATTATAACCCAAGTACGCGAAAGTTTGCAGGTGCAATTGCTACCAATTCAGATAACGGATTTGCAGTTCAAGGTACTCAGAATCAGTCTGGATTAGTAGGGTTAGCAGCTGCAGCAGGTACTAGTGGATCTAATGTAAGTGTTACTATATCAGGTGTTAATTCTTCACAGACAGGCCTCACACCAGGGAATATATATCTATTGCAAGGCGATGGTACTCTTGAAGCATACGAAGATGGTAGGATGGAATCAGGAATACAAATAGGAACTGCTATTAGCTCAACAGAAATAATATTCCATCCATACTATTCCGTTACTGGTGGGTAATACGTTAAAAACTAATTGAAAATAAAATATAACCATGAAAATATTAGTAGATAAAAATAGTAAAGTAGTATTAACAAAATGTGAAGATGATATTGTTATATCTCAAGATGGAGATAAAACAAGTATTGGATCTGATTTATTACTTTGGGGTGTTACCGCTTCTAATAGTGATATAGTAGAAGATGTTACTTTACCTACCAGTCTGGTAACCAAATTATATTCTTATGATGCCGGAACATGGACCGAACTATGGGAAACAGTAAAAGCTAAAGCTAAAGTTGTTAAGGAATGTGATGATCTATTAGCTGATGTTCCTAGTGGCACCCAATCCCAATGGAATGAATATGTTGCTGCAATAACAGCTATTAAAGATGGCCTAATGGAAACTATCAATCCTAACTTAGTTACATATCCTAAAAAACCTTAAAGGAACACAAAAATGAGCGGAATATACCAAAAACAAGTAAATTCAGGATCGGTGACAGCACCAGGATCTGGAAATACTTTAATCTCAGTAAATGAATCAGGTGAATTATTTACTAAAGAATCATCAGGAGCCGTAACCGTATACGGCACAGGCGGAGGTGGTGGAGGAGCTGCTTTCCCATTTACCGGATCCGCGGATATAAGTGGAACCCTTAATGTTGACTTCACAGATGCAGTTAGTTTTATAACAGATGAGGATGCTCTATTCTTAAGATCATACCAACTTAATCAAGGTGGGACTATTACAGATCTTGCATTTTCAGGTAGCGTGTTTGCTTCTATAGTCACGGGCAGTTACGCCCCAGCTAGTAGTAGTTATGTACTAAGAAATTATGTAGGTGATGGGGATACCATTATTCCAGGAATGGGTTCATTTCCAACTCAAGTCTCAGCCCAAACATTGAATGTACCACATTATTCTGGTTCGCAAAATTCTGGCTCGATTCTATCTAGAACTCTAAGGGGGTATGACCTAACTGCCATGGGCGGAACTCCTGCCGGGCAGATAAACGATGGTCTGCTTTTTACAGCTGATGATGGTACGCATGTTGATATCAGTACAGCTTTCACTGTTGAAGGTGAAGATGCAAAATGGGATATAGGGCAGGTATTGGATAATGGAGAAGATCTAATATTAGAATTAGGAACCTCGGGGTTTCAATTAAGCACCACTATATCCGATACATCCGCTTCTCTTCTTGAGATTAGCAACGTGACTGGGACTGCAGTGATGCAGTTCTTTCAAGAACAAGTCGTATCAGCGCAAATAACCAATCTTGACTATGCAAATGATATAGCTGCCGCAGCCGGAGGAGTACCAGTAGGAGGTATATATAATAATGCAGGGGCATTAAGAATAAGAATGACATAAGCAGATATAAAAATTAATACGGATCTAAAAAAGCATAGCAAAATGAAGTGGAAAATTGAAAAAATGCAACGCCAGATAAGCGATGGTTTGATAATTAAAATAAATTATCGCGTAATAGCAAACGATAAAGAACTAGTATCAGATAAACGAGGAGTTGTTAACCTAACAGGTGATCCATCATCCCCTGATTTTATTGGTTACCAAGATCTAAAAGAAATTGATGTAGTAGCCTGGGTTAAGTCAGAAGTTGATGTAGCCGCTATCGAGGCAGAAGTTCAATCTATTTTAGATGCTAAAATCGCTGCCCGAAGCGCCAGACAAACCGCTAGTGGATTACCATGGAGTCGTAAACTAGTATAATAAAATAACTATAATAGGATATTGGATCCTTAATAGTTACCCAAAAATAAATGGAACGTAAAGTATTACCTTATCTGGTGGCATTATCCGCGCTATCAGTATCACTGTCTGCAGCTTTTTATTCAGTTATAGGATTAAGTAAAATGTTTGCCGGCGCTTCTATTCAAGTAGCAATTATGGCTGGTAGTTTAGAAATTGCAAAATTAGTTATAGCATCACTACTTTATCAATATTGGTCTAGGTTAAATGCGTTATTAAAGGTATATTTAACCATTGCCGTTGGTATATTGATGATTATTACCTCAGGTGGTATCTATGGTTATTTAAGTAGTGCATATTCCGAGACCTCTAATAAACTTGAAGTAATAGATAAAAATATAGCCGTATATGAATTAAAAAGAGATAGATTTTCGGTGCAATTAGAGGATATACGAACTGAACGGAATTCACTAGCAGAAAGTATTAAGGAATTATCTAAAGGATTATCTAATAACGTAATACAATATAAAGATGAAGATGGTAATATTATCACAACAACATCAAGTGCAACGCGTAAGGTGTTGGAGCGGCAATTAAATGATTCAAAGGCACAGCGAGATAAATTATCATCGACTGAAGAGGCCTTAGTAGATTCTATAACTCGAATTGATATAATTAAATTAGATATAGAAACCGATTCTGATATAGCAGCTGAAATCGGTCCATTAAAGTATATTGCTAAATTAACAGATAAAACAATAGACCAGGTAGTGAATTGGTTTATAATTGCATTAATGCTAGTATTTGATCCATTAGCAGTGGCATTAGTAATTGCTGCTAATACTATATTTTATAACACTAAAAAAGAAGATATGTTAGAAGAAAAAATTACGCCGACAGAATTCGATGAGGATGATGCTTTAGATCAGGTCTTAAATAGCATGGTCGAAGATATCAATGGGGAGGCGCCTCTCATTGAAGAAAATGTAATTGAAGAAAAAGAAGTTAACCCAGTAGTACCGACCAAAACAAAAAGCGTATCTAGTTACTAAATTAATAAAAAGTTATGGCAAAAAAATTAAAGTATAATTTCAAAACAAAAACTATCAATGGCGATCGTCATATGATATGTCGTGGATCTGATAAAGAAGATAAATACTATCGGTATTCATTATGTGATAAGTATGTTAGGGCCATGGATGATGTAGTGGCGGTATTATGTTCTACTTGCGTTACAAAGCATTTGGAACTTTAATATTATTTTATTATATTGTTTTATTAAATAAAGATATATGAAACTAACAGCTGAACAAATACAAGAGAATTGGAACCGTTTAAGAACTATTATAAACGAAGAGTTTCCAGATAGAGCAGAAGCTCTAAACGTTATATACGATGAATTTGAAGAACGCATTATGTTAATGCCAGCTTCGAGTATGGAACATTTCCATAATGCATTTCCAGGTGGTTATGTAGACCATATATTACGCGTATATGATTGCGCTGCCACGGTTTATAATTCATGGGAAGCAATGGGATCAGATATGTCTGGATATGATATGAACGAACTTAAGTTTGCTGCCATTCATCATGATCTCGGTAAAGTAGGTTGGCCAGGCAAGAATGGTGAAATATATATTCCAAATGATTCCGAATGGCATCGTAAGAACCAAGGACGCATCTATAAAGTAAACCCAGAGAATCCATTTGCAATGGTACCTGATTTAGGTTTATGGATGTTACAACAATATAATGTAAAAGTATCTTGGAATGAATACCAGGCTATTCGTATCCATGATGGATTATATGACGAATCGAATAAACCATATTATATATCTAGATTCCCAGATTCCAGATTAAGAGTTAGCTTGCCAATCGTATTGCATCATGCAGACCATATGGCGTCCGTTATAGAATATGAAAGATGGAAGACGGGTAGTAACAATGCACCTAAAAAGGCACCAGTTAAAAAAGTAAATGCTAAATCAATATCATCATCCGATAATAAAGTTGATGATATCTTTAAAGGATTATTTGAATAATGGAATGGGCATTAGGTATAGTATCGGTAATATTAATTATATTGATTCCGGTTATAATTAATCTATTACGTAAATTAGAAAATGTGGAAGAGTATGTTGAACAATTAGAATCATCTAATTCTAGATATAATGCATTTTTTGAATCAGTACGTAAAAAATCAAATAATAATTATTCATATATACGTCAATTGGATCGCATAGGTTCTTTTGAAGCAGATGATGAGACCGGGGTAATCTTTAATACACTTAAAGATATTGTAGAAGAATTAAACAAAGAATTTGATGGGGCGGAAGAAAACTAAGAATTTTTATTTCACACAAGAAACAGAGGATGCTATTATCTTATATAATAAGACAGAAGATCCTATACAACGTTCAAAAATATATAAGGAACATATCAAGTATCCATTTGATAAGCTATCAGAAAATATCATACATACTTTTAAATTTTATTATTTTGATGTACCATCTGAAGATGTTCAGCACGAAGTTGTTGCATTTTTAAATGAAAAGATACATAAATTTAAAGAAGGTAAAGGTAAAGCCTTTTCATACTTCTCAATTATTGCAAAGAATTATCTAATTATTAATAATAATACCAATTACAAGCGTATGAAACGTAAGGCTGAATTGGTTGAGGTTGATGAGCAACGTAATCTGACTTCAGAAATGGGGTATACTGATTATCAAGAGCAATTGAAAGACTTTATTAATTTATACATTGAATGGTATGATGAGAACATGAATAAAGTATTTACCAACCGTAAAGATATCGCCGTAGCAGATTCGGTATTAGAATTATTCCGTATACGCGATAACATCGAAAATTTCAATAAGAAAGCATTGTATATTCTTATTCGAGAAAGAACCGGATTTAAAACTCAAAACATAACTCGAGTTATTAATGTAATGAAGTCAGACTTCAAGCGTATGTTTCTTAATTACCAACAAACGGGGTGGCTGCATCAGAATACAATCTAACCATATTTATAATAAAGGGTTAGTATGAATTCAGAATTTGAACTTTTTAACGGTACTACGTTCTCGGATCTCATGAAGGATATCTATCATAATTCCAAGAAGAAAGACCGTCAAATAACCACCTTAATACAAGAATTAAGACCTCTTATTAAGAATATAGGAGATGCTACTATAATAGCTCCTATAATGAAAGAGTATTTAGATGTTCAAGTTAAAAACGATGATCATTTAATTAAGTTAGCCGCAATCGTTCAACGACTAGTATCAGCGTCCAGTAAAACCTCGGATGTAGGTGATGATTTTGGAATGACCGAACTTGAACGTGAAAGGCTAATGCAAGCCGCGGAAGAAGAATTAGCTCAAATTCAAAAGGAGAATGAAGAGTGAATGCAAATTTCTTCTATGCTGAAGTAGTTGAGACTCCCGATGATTTTGGTACTCGATTCAAAGGTCCAGATAATCCGGTACCGGTACCAGAACAGGCTCCTGAAATCAACAACCTAATATCCGTACGGCCTTTAAGTTCAAGAAACTCAAGCATCATTAATGGCATCCGGCCATTTAACAAATATGGATTCACTGTACCTATAATAGGTGAGATAGTATTAGTATGTACTGGACCAGGTGAAGAGACGGATACGCTTGTATATGATACCCAATATTATTATCTTAATACGGTTAATATATTCAATAATCAAAATATTAATCCTACGCCAGGCACATATTGGTTTAAGGCGGCAAATGACAGCCGTACAGAACAGTTCGATTGGAACGTAGGTAAGAGTAAGTCCTCGCCATCATGGGAGGAAGAAGACCGTGTATCGTCCTTACAACCATATGAAGGTGATATAATATTTAGTAGCCGATTTGGGTCTGGATTAAGATTTTCTACTAGTTGGACTAAAGGTCGTACCGAATATTCAAATAAACCATGTGGTATATTTCAAGGAGGTAACAAATCGCCAATTACGATATTATCCAATGGATGGAAAAAGGATGGCGATAATAAAACCGTTAACGAAGATTTTGATGCTACAAAAAGTTTAATAGTATTAACTAGCGATCAAAAGTTACCAAAATTCAAATCAGCTCAATCTAACTTAGGCGTCGTGGCCGGAGTACAGCCTAGTTCAACATATTCTGGAGCACAGGTAATAATTACATCGGATCGATTGGTATTCAATAGCAAGAAAGATGAGGTTATATTATCAGCTAAGAAAACAGTAACTGTTGCAACTCCGAATTGGGCAATGGATTTAGATTCATTGTTTACTGTATTAGAAGATTTAATATCATTACTCCAGGAACAAGCATCTGCTAGCCCCCAATATCAATATTTAACAGGTACCGGTCCTACGGTAGGCGCTCCGGGTGCAGTTCCTGAGTTGACACTATTATTAGGCCAACTTAAAGCAATGCGTCAATAATGCCAGCACAGTGGAATATATTTGAACAATCCGTTGCAACATATTTTAGAACGGCACCTGCCACGGGAGCCAAGGAAGCTGCAAAATTTCTAGCCGCTCAATACTTAATCGCAACAGCTCCAGCACAGACACAATTCGGCCAAACCACACTAGTACCTAAAATTGATATTCTAATAGATGCCTTCGAGGGGGTATTTAGTGCTAATGAAAAATCTGCAGAGTCGACTTCCCCTAGCTCATATTCAGGATTAGCTAATGGTATAATAAAGTATTGGAGTCCTGGTGGGGTCATTCTTAATCCATTTCCAGCAGCACCACCAACAATAGCTCCAGTAGTAGCAGGGTTCTTTATTCCAAATATACAATTTAACGACATTATGGATCAGGCAATGGCTGATAGCACTGTACCGATAGCAGAAAATGAGCTGCGAAATGCAATTACCGACGGTCCGATTGTAGGTGACCCGCTTGTTGCAATACCTAGTCCTATAGTATTATTTCCAGGCGTACCGCAACAATTAGAAGCTGAACTCATGCTAGCATTTACACCAGGCAATACTCACGAACAATCTGCACAATTATTAGCACAAGCATTCCGTAACCATTTATCTACGCTATTTGGCATTTATATAGGATTTATGCCTCCAGGCAGTACATTACCGATAAATATTATCACCTGGTCTGGAATCACCTAAACTACACTATACATATATTTATAAAAAAGGAAGACTCATGGATAGCAAATCATTTGTTAAAGTTATGCGAAAACTAATTAGTGAAGAAGTACGAAAAGCCGTAAGGGCTGAAATGCGTACACTTCTTAAAGAACAAAAAACGGATCACAGAAAAAGTATGAAACATGGCATGGATATGTACCAAGAAACACGTACACCAAAGCCAGTGGCTAGAAAAAGAGATACATCCTTTACTAAAGATTCTATTTTAAATGATCTATTAAATGAAACAGCATTAACAATGAATCCTAAAGAAATGTATGGCGATCAACCGATGGTATCACAGGATACATTATCTTTTGGTAGCAATGACGCTCAAGGATTTGGCATGATGCGACAACATGCTCAGCAACCCGTAACGGATATTAATAATAATCCAGTTGATACATCAAATGTAAAAGTGGCGGCAGTAGTTGATAATATTACAAAAGATTATTCTGCATTGATGTCAGCAATTAATAAAAAGAAAGGTGTTTGATAAGTGGCTAGAGAAACATTTACATACCAACCATTAGACCTCGAGCCAGATATAGGCATAGGGGTTGCATTACCATTTAATAATGCTGCTGGCGGAAGAACCGCGACACAGGCATATAATGCTAATACTGGTGGTGGGTCTGTTTTCTCTATAACATATACAACAGAAGCTCAAGCAATTTCAAACTTAAAGAACTTATTGTTAACTCGTCGAGGTGAAAGAATTATGTTACCAACCTTTGGTAGTCCGGTACCGGATTATATATTTGGTAATATTACGGCAGGAGGTGGCATTGCAATTACACCGGACGAAGTTTCTGATATCGAAGGTGATTTGACAGAAGTAATTAATTTCTGGCTACCTTATATTATATTAGATGAAGTTACGGCAGAAGTATATCCGGATGAGAATACGGTGCGTATAAGTATAGTATTCCGAGTAACCGAACGAGGTGCTAATAGAAGAATAGTATTATTTCAGTCTGATACAGCAGCTGATATTATAGAGGAATAAAAATGCCGGAATATGTAGAAAAGGACGTTAAGTATTTAAATAAAGATTTTGGGCAGTTTAGAGCTAACCTGATTAACTTTACTAAAAACTATTTTCCTAATACTTATAATGATTTTAACGAATCATCGCCAGGAATGATGTTTTTGGAAATGGCTTCATATGTAGGAGATGTTCTTTCATATTACACTGATTATTCCTTAAAGGAAACATTATTACCATATGCTCAGGAAACCGAAAACATGTTACGGTTATCTCAGTTCTATGGTGTACAGACACGTAATGTAGCTTCATCAGTTGCTAAATTAGATGTTTTCCAGACCGTACCAGCAATTGGAACCGGTACCGCTGCTAGACCAGATTACCGGTATGCATTGGAAATGGATGAGAATATGATTGTTAGTACCAATGGTGCTACAAAATTTCGTACATTAGATGTTGTTGACTTTCATCAATCTGGTAGTAATTCTGAATTAGATGTTTCTGTGTATAGTGTTGACGGCTCAGGTAATGTTGATTTCTATCTTCTTAAGAAGAAAGTAGATGTTATTTCCGGTACACAAAAAACCGTAACCTTTACTTTCGGCGATCCAAAAATATATGATAAGATAGCATTGCCAGATAATAATATTATTGAAATTGTTAGTATGACTGATGATTCTGGTAACCGATGGAGAGAAGTACCATTCTTAGGCCAGGATACAATATTCGAAAGCATTCGTAATATATCTTACAATGATCCGGTATTATCAGCAAATCGATCTACCGCTCCATATATACTTAAATTAACACGTACTCCTCATCGGTTTGTTAGCCGGTTGAGAGATGATGGTAGAGTTGAGATCCAATTTGGTGCTGGTATTAGTAGTGGTATTAATGAAGCTATTATACCAAATCCAACTAATGTCGGGTTATCATTACCAGTCATATCACGTACTACCGATGCCGCTTTAGATCCATCCAATTTCTTATATACTGATACCTATGGGTTAGCACCTAACAATATTACATTAACCGTTACTTATACAGTAGGTAAAGGTATAGATGATAATGTAGGTGCAAATGAAATTACCAATGTAGACTCTGTTACTTATTTAACTACGGTTGATGAAGTAGATGCTACATTGTTACAAAATGCTAAAGATAGCATCGCGGTTAATAATCCTACACCAGCCACGGGTGGTTCTAATCTACCACCAGTAGAAACATTACGTCAAAATATTATAGGTAATTTTGCTTCTCAATATAGATCAGTAACAAAAGAAGATTATATAATGCGTATATATGCAATGCCTGCTAAATATGGTAGCGTTGAAAAGGCGTATATAGCACCGGATAGTCAGTTAAATACGGCAGATAGAGAATATCCAAGAGATGTAATTGCCAATCAATTAGGATTGGATGTTTACCTATTAGGATTTGATGCAAATAAAAATTTAGTACCAGTTAATAATGTTGTAAAAGAAAATTTACGAACTTATTTATCTAATTACCGAATATTAACAGATGCATTAAGTATTAAAGATGCATTTATTATTAATGTTCAAATTGAGTTTGAAATTATAACAAGACCTGATTATAATTCAAATGAAGTATTATTAAGATGTTTATCTGTATTGCGTGAAAAATTTAGCAATGATCGCAATCAAGTTAATGGTCCGATTAGTATTAGTAACTGCATGACAGATTTAGATAAGGTCGAAGGTGTACAGTCAGTCGTTGAATTTGAAGTAAAAAATGTATTTGATACAAATGCGGGTTATAGTGGTAATGTTTATGATATCAAGGCCGCGACACGTAACAATATAATATATCCTTCTTTAGATCCATCTATATTCGAAGTTAAATATCCGAATACAGATATCAAAGGAAGAGTTGTTAAATTATAAAGGAAGATAGCAAATGTATCAATTATTTTATCCAAAGCGTGATGCAACATTATATGAAAGGTATGAAACAAAAAATACTGGTATAGACCCAATATTGGAATTAACTAAGATTGCCTCTGGATCGCCATTGGATGGTAATGTTGCATTAAATACTTTCAATACTAGAATCTTAATGGATTTTGGTCCTGAGATAACAACAATTTCATCTTCAATAGCAAGTGGTGATATAGGAGCCGATGCTCAATTTTATTTAAATCTTAGAGCTACCGATTCGGAAGATCTTCCTATAGAATATACACTTGAAGCATATGCCGTATCTCAATCATGGGTTAATGGTACTGGTAATGAAGCTGATATTCCTATTACTACAAATGGAGCGTCATGGCAATATCGAACTTCAGAAGCAGTAGGCACCGAATGGTTGACTGCAGGATATGCAAATGGCTCGACAGGCTCGAATGGGGTATCAACTGCAGGTGGCGGTACCTGGTATACAGGTTCTGGTGCATCTCAGACATTTAATTATCAGTCACCTGATATCAGAATGAATGTAACAGATATTGTTAGAGAATGGGTATCCGGTTCATTTGTGAATAATGGATTTGTCATTAAACGATCTGAATCAGAAGAACAATCAGGTGAGCCATTAGGTAGCTTGAAATTCTTTGGCAAAGATACTCATACAATATATGTTCCTCGATTAGAAGCCGCATGGGATAATTCAAACTTATCCGGTACCGGTTCATATACCGAAATTAGTTCAGATTCATATGTATTAAATTTTAAAAATATACGTAAGGAATATTTTGCAGATGGTCGTGCTAAATTCAGAATTGCGGTTAGACCAGAATTTCCGAGCAAGTCTTATGTTACTAGTTCATTTTATTTAACAGATAACCGTTTACCAACTTCATCATTCTATTCAGTAAAAGATACTGTTACAAATGAAACGATTATACCATTTGATACATCTGCTACGCGTATTAGTTGCGATGCAAATGGCAATTATATTGATTTGCGATTAAATACATTCCAACCGGAACGGTATTATAAATTTGTACTCAAAATAGAAAAGGATGGTGGGGATGATGTGCAGATACATGATGATGGATTTTATTTTAAGGTTACTAGATAATGGAAACTAACAGTACTGAATATATCGAAGGTGTTAATTCAAACCAAATAGTATTAAGTGTATTACAGGAGCAGTTTCCAGGCTTAACACAATTACCATCTGCAGCTGAAGCTGAATATGTTGCTAGAACCGTTACTCCGGTATATGAAACTGCGGGTGCAATAAATCATTATCCTGAACTAATACCGTTAGATAGAAGTGAAAATGGCGTTATACAAATTGATGGTGATGATGATACTAAGTCATTAAATATTCCTTTACAAAAATTAACATTTGTTGATAGTGATAATTACAATGAAATAATTGATACTGATTACCATTATTTTATTGATGTAGAAGATATAGGTATTGATGACTTACCAGATATCGCAGGTAAATTTATTATTATGCCGAAGAAAAGTATACCGACTATGAATGGCCCGACGTCTGATATTCATTTGTATTATATGCTAGGCGATATCTTTCCAAATTTAGAATACTTGCAAGTCTTTTATGGAAAAAAAATAAACGGCATACCTATATTATATCGCATTCCTGATTATAAAACTCTCGAGGTAATGTTAGTAGCGCGCGAGCAACGATATAATGCCATCCAGGTAATTGAAGTAGAAATTTTCAATAAATTAATACGGCGTACATTAAATGATACTATATCAATTGAAAGTTTAAATGCCGTAAACAATGCTATTACTGCTGCAACGGAAAATAATTCATTAACTCCAGACCAGCGATTAAATATGTATGTTAAAGAGCTACCAGTAGAAGTATCACAGCTAGATAATTGGTCTATACAAACACGGTTTAATTCTGGGTATAGGCCGGATTCTCCATTCAAACGAGACCCCGTGGATTATATAGGGCAATCGGCTGGAATGGATTTACCTACTAATTTTGATAAGGCAACATCATTAGAAAAACTCCGAGATAAATATGAAGGCCGAATTGTATTATTTAAATCATTAAACGAATCCAATCTGCTGTCGAACCGCGGATCACAGGATGCAGATGACCTCGAGGGATGTCGCATGTTATTTTATGGAAGATGGCGGCCTGTCTTTAGTTTAGATATACTTACATTATATGGAACAGAAACCGGTGGAGATATTAGCTTCCAAGTCGATAATGGAAGTGGTGGACAGTCTGGGTTTAACCAATCATTGCCAATTGGTGCTTCAGAGGAGGAAGAAGATGCTTTTAATTCGGCGCAGGAAGCTCGGTTTAATTTATTGCGTGCTGCATTACGTAAATTAGTTGATTCTGGTGTAATTATAATATTAAATGATGATGGTATTAATTCACCGATTTGGAATTCATTTCCGCATGCCTTAAGGCCATTGGAAGTAGCCGAATATAAAAACTATCTTAAATTAACTGACGTATTTGATGTTGAGTATTTAGCGCCATATGAGCCTCGAGGATCTGTAAAATATTATGATCCTATTAGAAATGGAGCAAGAGGCTCTGAATTATTTCCAGGTAACCGGCTAGTTGATGGTAATTCAAGTGCACCTGAGTCGTTAAAGGTTACATTAAATGAACAAATACAAGCCGAGATAATTCAGCTTACGGCTGGTATATCTGATTCAGTTGGTTTAATCAATGCATTGCAAGTACAGATAAATGATTTAATTGATTGGAAACGCGTTGCAGATGATATTGTCGATGGTGAGAATAATCGATTTAAATATGTTGTTTCAAATTCCGTTAATGTATTGAAACGTGGAACGGGTGCTCGATCGTTAGATAATTATTTTGAAGGTGCTGCAATCGGATCAGGAATTGGAACAGCGGTTGCATCTTTTGCGAATTTCTTCACATTTGGATTAGCTTCAGCTGCTGTAGCAGCCCAGGGGTTAGGGACAGCTGCATATGCCAGAGCTGCCGATCAATTTGAATTCGGCAATCCCCAGGAACGTTTATATAAAGATAAGATTAACACCCTATCAACTGAATATGACCAGTTATTATCAGCATCTACAGGCTTACGGCAAGTTGCTGAATTAAAAATCGATCGATTAGAATCAATTAGAAATGAAATAAATGCTGATTCGTTTGTAACCGCGTTTGATAATTACCAAGCACGGATTAATGATATAGATGCCGAAGGAATGATTGCTACAATTGACGCTAATATTTCGCAGATGCGATCAGTACGTACTAATTCTATAGATGCATATACTCACTTCTTAGGTATATTGAATAGAGAAATCGGCCAGGCCAATGACGGGTTAAGTATTATGGATATGAGAGTATCAATACAAAATTTCCGTGATTCATTGGCAACCACCGTTGACCTAGATGAGAATATTATAAACAACCTAATTTAACAGCAGCCGATATTTATTTAAAAGGTTCCTAGATGCCGTTAGATCAATACGAAAATTTTGAGGAGATTAAAGAGTCCACTTCCCCGGAACGCGGTCAGGTGTTTAGTAATTTAGATTTAGATCTGCTTATTTATGATATTGATAATGTAGATCTCCCAAAAGGCCTTGAAGATGTTAAGCTGGAAATGCATGTATATGCACCTCCTCCTGGAACTCAATATGTTGGTGGAGTTTATGATGTACGTGATATACTTGATGACGATACATCATTAGATATTGGGTTAGTTAAAGCCTTTGAAGAGCTTGATATTCGTAGAGGGCAATTTAAAGTTGCATTTAATTATCTACGTAATCATATTGGTGATTATTATAATCGCGATTTATATATAGTTGAAGTTGCACCTGACCGCGATGAAATTCATTTACGGTTTGTAGAGTATCAAGATCAACCAACACCTATATTTACTGATGAGTTAATTGCTCAAATAAATAATATCAATAAACGCTATTCTGTTAATTTTGGCGAAAATGAATTATACCGCATTATTAACGCGAAAGGTGATGAGAATGATTTATACTTAAAAATTTATGGTACCTTTGATGAGACAACCGTTGAAGAAAAGCAACGTGTATATTTAGTCGAAGAATTAATACAACCATACATTGATAATGTTAATATCTTACCACCTGCCACGGATGATGCGTTTAATACATTACGCGGACCAAATTGGGATATTGAAACCGGGTATGGTACAGTTACCGAAACTGATTTCAAAAGCTGGAATGATTTATTAGATACTAATTTATCAACAAGCCAGCAAGTCATCGATAGATATTTCTCAGGTTCCTTGCAAGGAGCTGATTTAAATATTGATTTTACTAATTTTGAAAACTTTGTACATTATTCATCGGCAACAGAAAGATTATTAAATTTCCGATATAAATTACAGCTTATAGAACATTATGATACTCAAATTGGTACATTATCAGCTGCTAGCGGATCTGATTCAGGTTCTATTGTTGGTAACATAGGAGTTAATCGACAACGTAAGGATAATGTAGTTGGCTCATTTGATCTATTTGAACGATGGTTATATAATGAACCAACTTCAAGCTTAACGACACATGGTGTCAGTGGTTCTACAATATTTGCTGAAACCTATACTTTACAGCCATGGCCAAAATATTTATCGAATGGTGTTTATGTTAATCATCATACAACATCATCCTTAGGTACTAGTTGGTATACAGGATTTTCATCTACAGCCTCGCTATATGATTTGTCGAATGATGATTCATTAACTAAGACCATACCAGAACACATTCGTAATGATGCGAATAACGATCAATACGATCTGTTCGTTAATATGATTGGTCAGCATTTTGATATATTATGGACCTACGTAAATGCACTTGCTACCAATTTATACACCCGTGAGGAGCATCCTAAATTAGGTATGTCAGCCGATCTGCTAAAACCAATGGCAGAATCAATGGGGTGGCAATTAACCAATGGTAAGCAAGCCGAGCAATTATGGCAATATAAATTAGGATTAACTCAATCGGGTTCTTATCAGTCTACCGGATCGTTATTTAGTAAGTCAGGCGAGTCAATTACGCATGAAGTATGGAGAAGAATAGTTAATAACTTACCATACCTGCTTAAGACAAAAGGTACCACTCGAGGCATTAAAGCTTTAATGAATGCATATGGTGTTCCGCAAACGTTATTATCAATTAGAGAGTATGGCGGACCTAAGGTCGCAAATGATACCCCAGCATTAATTGAAGACCGTAGAGTATTTGGATTAGAATTAACAGGTAGTAATGTAATTTCCAATTGGAGAGACGTATCGCTATCAAATGTATCTGGATATAGTGCAGTTCCATGGACTCAGGAAGTGCGATTTAAATCTCAATATACTAGCTCGGAACAGTCTGTGCTAGCATTATCAGATAAATGGGCAGTATCTATAGAATCTACCGGATCTATGTCAGGGTCAGCGGAATATGGTAGAGTTAATTTCTATATATCTGGATCTAATGGATATGTATCCTCATCGACTCCATATGCTCCTATATTCGATGGCGATTATTGGAATTTAAGAGTCCAGACCAATGTAATACCATCGAATAACAGTAATCCACTTCGACCGACAAGCGATAGTGCTATTAATAACCAGGCCTGGGGTATAACTTGTCAAAAAGCCGCCGATCATGCAATTGGCCGTATAACGCATAGAATATCTTCTAGTGTATCTCTAGAAACTCATCCTCAAATGGCTGGGGCTAATAGTGCAAGTTATAATGAAGCCTGGCGTACGCCTGATTTGCATTACGTAGGAGGTATTGCAAATTCTGCTGTTGGTATTACTCAAGGGTTAAGTGGATCTATTCAAGAATATCGTGAATATATTGAAAAGATTAATGATGCTACTTTTGATTTGCATACTTTTAATCCTACTTCATATGTAGGTAACAATGAAACATCGTCATTTGATACATTAACTCGTCATTATGTGTTCGGTACCGATCAACATACTTTTAATCATTCTGTAATTACAAGCATTACTAGTTCACATCCAGATCAAAGCAAATTATCTTTTGGTGCTGGAATGACTACTTTTGCAACAGCTAGTGGATTTGCAAATGAAACTAATTATGATAATAATATAGAAACATATTATGTTGACGCTCCTTCCTTAGGAGGTAATAATTTCCGTAGCCAAAAAATTAGATTAGATAATAATCGATTGGTTAATGTGTTATCACCAGAAAATACAGCACAAAGAAGTAAATTTGAAAATGCACCTATCGATTCAGAACGATTAGGATTATTTTATAGTGCTGCCGATCAATATAACAAAGAAATTTTCAATCATATCGGACCGGTAGAATTGGATGATTACATCGGTGATCCGAATGATCAGTTTGAAATGAGCTATCCAGACCTAACTAAATTTGCTCAGCAGTATTGGAAAAAGTATACGGATAGAAATGATATAAATGATTATATTCGCGTATTTAGTTTATATGATTTTAGCTTATTCGAGCAGATAAAACAAATGTTACCGGCACGTGTTATACCTAGTGTTGGATTGCTAGTCGAACCTAACGTATTAGAGCGTTCTAAAGTTTTATTAAATGATAAGCCGACGGTAGAACAGCCTGCTTATTCCGCTCTAATAGATGATAAAGAGCCAACCTCATCAGCTGACTATATATTGTATTCAGGATCTATTCAGCCGGTAGCAGATTTGCTAAAAGCAAGTACGGTATTCCATATAAGTGCAAGTGGTTATGATAATACGCCAGGCACGTTTACAGCAGAATTCTCAGGTTCAGATCCATTTGCTCCTATGAGCTATACGATAACAGAAGCATTATATACTGCATCCAGTACTGGATATTATAATAATGATATTGAAATACCGGCAACTTGCAGTGTTATTAGAAATCCTAGAGAATCGGAAATATTTCGGCAGGTAGAGCGTGATTATAATCCTAACCAGTCTTTTAGACACTATCCATTAAATAACTATATTAATGGTAGGGCTCATGATTTAAGTTTAAATACAGAACGTTCTACAGGTAATAAAAGAGTACTTAATGACACTACCGGGTCTACTGCAAACCAATTGGATATAACAGCTGGTAATTTTGGTAAATTCTTATTAGTAACTTCTTCAAATCATCCTACGAATAATTTCCGTCCATGGTCATGGATTTTAGGAGCTCCGGATTTAATTGCAGGATATGTATTAGATAACGCAATAATCCAGGCGACAGCTAATCCAACTAGTTGGCTGCAGGTTGAGTTTAATGCTCAAGGACCATATGGACCATATGATTATAACGGCACAACCCGGCCATATTCCGGCTCTGGATATTTTACGGATAATGGCCGGACTAAAATTCATATAGATGATATCAAGCCATTGAATGGTCTAAATACAGAGACATATGACTTCAAACTTATATATGCTACATCTTCAGCTGAATTAACTAATCGTATTAGTAATGCATCATACCAATTTCATTTTTCCGCATCAATAACAGGCTCAGTACCTGGATTAACCTATGCCGATAATTTTGCACCACTATTAATAGGTGGTGTTGCACCATCGGCCTTAGGAGTAGGGGTTAGTAGATCTGGCTCGCGATTTAGTTTTGATCTGACAGGGTTTAACCAGACACAAAAATTATATCTTGCATTTAACGCACAGTCATCCTCGGCAACACCGACGGGTATTGCATTAAACCAAATTTCATTATCAGATGTTCAAGTAGATCCATTTCCAACCGAGCCTGTTGATTTTAATTTTTATTCTGGTAACTTAACTCGAGTAAGTGCATCTGTATCATCATCAGAGGCAAGATATAATGGTCGAGAGTTTGTTGATATTAATGATATAAGAATACCTAGTAGTGGCCCTAGCGGTTCCTGGAGTTTATCTTGGTTAGCTCAAGAAGACGTTGGACATACCGGATCGTTGCGTGTAATGTTTGGTGCTGATAATACTAATAATCCATTTATATCATTTCGTAACCATAATGGAATTGGATTTAGTCCACAATATCACTTTATTTCTCCAAATGAATATCCATACGCCGAATGGTATGTAGGTAACGATTTTAATAGAGAAGATTTAAACCATTTTGTATTAGTATATGATGGCGGTGATAGTGGCAATGCTACTAATATCCAATTATGGATTAATGGTATAGCTTATGGCGGTGCTGATTTTTATATAGATTGGATAGCTAAGCAGTCTATATTTGGGTGCATTGGTTCTGGTATGCGTGCCGATGGTGCAAATGGTGGTACGTATGGATTTGCGGGATTAATAGGACAAGTTCAAATTTATGATGGTATACGGCTATCACAATCTGAAGTAGAACGATTATGGCAATATCCACATCACCGAATTATTAGAGATCCGCATGCACGTATACAAGCTTCGAATATCAATCTAGATATTGTAGTGAGCCGATCGTTAGAAACAGCTGCATATAACGATGATTTCTTCACTCAGACAGATAATCTATATTATAATGGATGTCGTATAACATCTGCAGATATAAACGTACCGACAACACAGACACCAGACAATAGCGCTGTAGTAACGGTATTTGAAACTAATCCAAATCAAATCATATATTCACAGAATGCACGTAACGGTAATTTGAGAATCAGGTAATTATCGAGCATGCGTATATTTATTAAAAAGGAAGTAAAACTATGGGATACTTAAACAATAGTTCTATTACAGTAGACGCAATTCTCACAAAAAAAGGTAGAGAATTATTAGCACGTGGTAGAGATGAATTTCAAATCACGCAATTTGCTTTAGCTGATTCTGAAATTGATTACGATTTATATAATCCGGCACATCCATTAGGTACTGCATATTATGGTGCGGCTATCGAGAATTTGCCAATTGTTGAAGCGTTGACAGATGAAACGCAGATGATGAAATATAAATTAGTAACACTACCAAAAGGTACTGCAAGGATACCAGTTGTAAGAGTAGCTCAAAACACTATTAATTTAGAATCAGGCGAGCAGACAAGAATTAATCCACAAACGGTTAATTTCCAGAATGGTAATCAATCCTTTGGATATACAGTTATTCTTTCTGATTCAGATGTGGCTGAAGTTAGAGTTGTAAGATCAGCTCCAAATAGTTCCGGTGCAACAGTACCGCAATTCGTTGGTGATAATGAAGCCGCCCAATCTGTAACAGTATCCGGCATTGAATTTGAAATAACCGCAAAAGAGCAATTATTATCAGATAAATCAGCTACTATATTAATTATAGGAAATGAGACAGGTGGTCGTGCTACTATTAACTTAACTGTGCGTAGATTGGAAGTTGCTACTACGGCGGGTGCACCGACATCGCAATCATAAAAGGTAAAAGAAAATGGCATTTAATAATAGACCAGTCAGACGTACAGCAGAAACCAGGAGAGCCTTAGTAAGAACGCCAGCTTCCCCTGCAGGTGAAACATCAAACACATCAACTACTCAGCAAATACAATCATTAGCTAGTCAATTGGCTAATCAGATTATACGAGAAAGAGAGGTCGCTGCTAGAACGGCTAGATTAGGTAGAGTATTTACTACCTTCGATCCCGCAGAAGATGTTATTCCTAATCAACAGGAAACTGTTACAAAAGCTTTATTTTCAAACAATGTCGGTAACCTTTTAACTTACTTTACTTCTTCGACTGCTACGGCAACTCAGAAAACTTATTTTCAAAACGTATTTAATGGCAATCCATTAGGGACAGGTTCATCACAATTATCTATTGCATTTGGCGATAGATTAGGATCTGGCTCTGTTGATTTAACAGGTAACTTAAATAATGATACTCCTACTCGAGCTATTTATAAACAATATGCTCAATTGGTATTAGAGCCTAATGATACTAAATTTACTATTAATGGAGTTGATACCGATAGAATTTATATAGTTAATTTTAATCGAGCTAGATTCCGTGAAAAATTAGATCCAGGTAACGTAGAATTCAATATTGCATTTTTATCAGGTTCTCAAGCGGTTGCAGGTGGGGAATCGTCTAATGCTGGTATGACTGGATCGAATGTTCAATTAGATGGTACTAATAGAGTATTAAGAGTTATTGATGATTCCGGAGCTTCTTTAGGAGATGTATCTGAGGCTGGATTAGTTTATAACTTAGTATCCGGTTCAATTGTAGATGGTATTAATACTCCAGCTACTCCGACTTATTATGGACTCCTTTATCCTCAGCATGGATATGCAATTTTTAATGCTGATACATTAGATGCAGATGCATCTTTCGAAACAGTAACAGGATCCCAGGTTCAAGGTGATAATGCAATGAAATTATTCACTGCTATATCAGGAGCCGCTACTATCACTCAAGGATCCGATGAATTTGGTATTCAAGCAAGATCATCGGAACAAGTAAAATCTACTTATTATTATGTACGTGTTAAGAATGGAGAATATAATTATTCAAACAATCCTTCATTTGTAACCGGATCATTAGGTCAGTTAGCATTTAGTACTTTTGTTAATGATCCTCAAGTATATCTTACAACGGTTGGATTATATAATGATAGAAAAGAAATGCTTGCTGTTGCTAAATTAAGCAAGCCAGTATTGAAAGCCTTTACAAGAGAAGCACTTATCAAAGTTAAATTAGACTTTTAACAAATAATGTCACGATATGCCACAACCGTCAGTATTTCGAGCATTACGACCTAGCGATAAGCAGTTTACGCCTTTTCAGACTTACAAGAATTATGCCATCGCTCAAACCACCAATGATAGTGGAGAGCCATCCGGCGTACCAGCTGGTTATGAATTATTACATGCAATTCATGCAAAAAGAACTCCATCCATTAGTGCAAGTTCTGCGGCGAATGATCCTACCAATACAAATGGTATTAATCAGCATATAGCCTGGAATGCTATAGACCATCGATATTATCGCCATCCATACGATCCTGCTAAGGCAGCAGAATTAACTGATAGACGAAAAACAGATAAGTTTTTGTTTTATTCTGCATCATTATTATCCGTTCCTTATTTCGAAATGGGAGAGCGGATTAAGGCAAATAGTGTTTCAATTGAAACTCCTAATTTCACTTTACAGGATGATGGTAATGGTAATTTACGAGATGCATTAATTAATTCTGCTTCGTTTGCTAACCGTAAAAAATTAATTGCATATTGGTCTTTCAATAACGAGTTCCGTAAGTTTCAAAACCAAACCGGAACTTTAAATGGTTCAATGCCGTTTGATAGCCGAACCTTTACTCCAGAATTTGGGTCTACTATTAATAATGTTGTTTTAGAGAATGGCGTTGCTACTAGTGCTATTAGTGCTAGTGGCCTGTCAGGAAAGTTTGTTAACAATAATAATATTGCAACACAACATATTAAAGATTTTAATTTCTATCCTACAAAAGATTGGTCAATATCATTTTGGATTAAATCTGACCATAATGGATATCCTACCGATCAATGGAGACCTATTATATCTAAAAGGTATGAAAAAGAATTAACTCGATATAATCAGGTAACAGGATTATTGGAATCATATGTAACAAGTTCAATTGCTAATGATTACAGTGAGCTACTATTATCAGAATCCGATCGTACGGTATCTAAAAGATTTCCCATGCATATTGAATCATTAGCTACTCGAAATACTGGCGATACGAGACGAGGAGATATGCAATTTTCAATTGGTGGTGATAATGGTGTTGCAACTGCTATGATAGATGCTAGTAAATTATCATATCCGGTTACTGGTTCCTGGAATCATGTAGCGTTGGTACATCGAAATAATGTATTACAACCATATTTCAATGGTGCCACTGGTTCATTTACTATTTCAGCTAATACATCTAATATTGGTTATACTGAAACTAATACACAATTGATATTTGGCAATGCAGATACTACTACTAGAACATATGGATATTTTTCCGGTAGTTTAGCAGAAATCAGATTTTATGATTATGCTTGTACGGATTCCGAGATACAATCTTTAGCTAACGCACATTATATATCAGGTTCATTATATCAAACAAATGTCGCAGGAAACGTGTTTTATCGTAACGGCCATATGGTAGTATCATCACCATTGCCGAAATATCACGATACATTGCAAGGTGCATTTACAGCTAATTATAAAGGCACTCATACAGTATATGAAAATACGGTATTATGCAATATACCTAAAGATACGATGAATGTATCAGTTAACCCATCAGCAGTCAAGCAAGGATATGATTCATTGCGAATAGATGGAATGACTACCGGATCTCTATTACCATATGTAACTGAGATTGGATTATATAATGATAACTGCGAATTGCTAGCGGTTGGTAAATTGGCTCAGGCGATACAAAAAAGAAATGATGTTGATTTAAATTTCATTGTTAGATGGGATTATTAATTTAAGGAAAAAGTTATGGGATGGGGATCTAATTCACGTGCCCGGAGAGCCGCGTTAAAGCATGGCTATCGATCGGGATTCGAACATAAAGTATCAGAGCAATTAACTGAACAAAAGATTGAGTTTGGATATGAGGATACTGTAATAGAATATACAATACCGGAAAGAAAGAGTAAGTATACTGTTGACTTTACATTGCCAAATGGCATATTAGTAGAAACTAAAGGTAGATGGGTAGCTGCTGATAGAAAGAAGCATTTACTAATTAAAAAACAGCAACCTGAATTAGATATTAGGTTAGTATTCCAGTCGGCTAAATCAAAAATAAGTAAGGGGTCCAAGACAACTTATGCTGATTATTGTGACAAACATGGTATCCAATGGGCTGAGAAACAAATACCAGAATCATGGATAAATGAAAAAAAGTTCTTTTGAGCTCTTGACCTTTTGGATTTTTTTCTTATATTAAAGAAAATAATAATAATTTTTTGTTTTTGTTTTCAGAATGCAATGAATGAAAATCAAAGACGAAACGAGATTGTTGGTTTATCAATGATCTCGCTAATATATAATATATGGGTTATAAACTAGACGGACTAATCGAATCGGTATTAGGTAAAGGGCGTGCAACTAACAAAGGTAATGTTGCATATTTCTGTCCTTTCTGTCATCATCATAAACGTAAACTTGAAGTAAGCCATGTTAATCAGTCATGGCATTGTTGGACGTGTAACGCAGCTGGTAGAAAATTAGTAACGCTATTTAAAAAGCTTAAGGTAGATAGAATACGCATTTCAAATCTATTTACATTGCTAGATGAAACTGAATATAAACATAAAGTTACTACTACAGAAACACCGGTTGTCGAATTACCTGCAGAATTCAAACCATTATGGGAATTAGATGCTAAAAACCCAGAATATAGAAATGCAGTTGCATATTTAAGAACGCGTGCTATAGGCATTGCTGATATATTGAAATATAGAATTGGTTACTGTGAGTCTGGCAAGTATGGTGGCAAAATTATTATACCTAGCTATGACGCGAATGGTTCGTTGAATTATTTTGTATCCCGAGCATATTATGAGTCAGATAATTTTAAATATAATAATCCACCGGTATCTAAAGATATTATAGGGTTTGAATTATTTATCAATTGGGACTTGCCAATTATACTAGTCGAAGGTGCATTTGATGCTATAGCCGTAAAGCGTAATGCGATACCGTTATTTGGTAAAACGATTAGCAATACACTTAAAATGAGGATTGTAGAAAAACAAGTAACATCAATATATGTGTGTTTAGATAAAGATGCACGGAAGCAAGCATTTGAAACGGCTGAATATTTCATGGGCAATGGTATTGAAGTTTACTTTGTTGATATTCAGGATAAAGATCCGTCGGAAATAGGATTTCAGAATATTATTTCTTATATTGATAATACTCATAGGCTCACTGAGGAACGATTAATGGAAGAGAAGATTTTATGCATGCTATAAAGAAAATAGATATAGGAATATCTAAAATAGACCGAATATACCACATTGCAGATGTGCATGTACGTAATTTAAAACGTCATAAAGAATACCGAATTGTATTTAATAGATTATATACTTATATTAAAAGTACAAAAACACCTAATAGTGTAATTTATATTGCAGGTGATATTGTACATTCTAAAACAGACTTATCACCGGAATCGGTTGATCTTGTAAGTGAATTCTTTACCAAATGTGCTGAAATCGCTCCTACCATTATAATTGCTGGTAATCATGATTGCAATTTAAATAATAGTTATCGGTTAGATGCCATTACTCCAATTGTTAATGCTATTAATCATCCATCGGTATATTATCTTAAGGATACTGATATATATGAGTTAGGCGATTGCCAATTCAATGTAATGTCGGTATTTGATAAGCCGGCTGATTTTATTCGTGGTGCTGAGTTCGAAGGCACAAACAAGATTGCATTACACCACGGCGCAGTACATAATGCCACGACTGATTTAGGTATATCGTTATCAAATACTCATGTTACTAATGATTTATTTGCTGGCCATGATTTAGTCTTGTTAGGTGATATTCATAAAACACAATATCTTAACAATGAAAAAACTATAGCATATCCAGGTTCATTAATACAGCAATCGCATGGGGAGGCTTTAGTACATGGTATTATGGTATGGGATGTAGCTCAAAGAGAATCTGAATTCGTACCAATTAAAAATGATTATGGTTATTATACGTTTGAGGTTAAAAATGGCAAGATCGTTAATGCATCTAATAATGTACCACCCAAGCCAAGACTGCGCCTTAAAGTAACGGATACGGATACTAGTGCCTTGAAATTAATTGTAACTGAGCTTAAACAAAAATATAAGGTTAAGGAATTAAGCATTCAACGGATTAATAATCTTAATCAAAGCGCGGTAACACGAAAAATTAATTTTGCTGATTATAGAGAAGTTGAATCTCAGAATAAAATTATAAGCGAATATTTAACTGATAATTATGTTATATCAGAGCCGGTTCTAGATGCTATTAGACACATTAATCGAAAAGTCCATAGTAAGATACCAGAACTAGTTGCAAACCGGAATGTAACATGGATCCCTAAAGTGTTTGAGTTTTCTAATATGTTTAGTTATGGAGATTCCAATAAAATTGATTTTACTAATATGACTGGTACATATGGATTATTCGCACCAAACGCCAGTGGCAAATCGACATTGTTGGATGCATTATCATTTTGTTGCTTTGATAAATGTTCTAGGACATCAAAGGCTCGCCATGTATTAAATAATAAAAAATCATCCTTTCAATCAAAGTTTGAATTTGAATTAGAAGGCCGGCCATATTATATAGAACGAAGTGGCGTTAAAAATAATCATGGCCATGTGAGAGTATTAGTTAATTTTTGGTCTATAGATGAGGAAGGCAATAAAGTTCTACTTAACGGAGACCAACGTGATTCTACTAATAAAATTATACGTACGTATTTAGGTACATATGATGACTTTATTTTAACGGCATTATCATTGCAAAATAACAATACTGGATTTATTGATAAATCTCAGCGAGAGCGAAAAGATTTATTATCTCAGTTTTTAGATATTGATATATTTGATCAGCAATACCAAATTGCAAATGAAGAAATAAAAGAAACAGCTGCAGCTATAAAGGAACATAAGCGTACGGATTATTCTACGGAACTATCCGATGCAATTACAACCATAAATTCAGTTTCAGCCTCATTACAAGAATATGATAAAGAGCGGAATAGCCTAATTGAAATACGTACTGCATTATCAACCGAGTTATTAAATACTACTAAAGATTTAAAGCCGGTAGATTCTGAGCTGACGGATATAAAATACCTGCAGGGGCAATATTCACATTTCACTCAATCTGCTGTTATTCTTGAAGGTACGATTCATGACTGGGATATAAATTTAAAGGAAACAGAAGAGTTAATAAAGACTACACGTGCTGCATATGATATTTTAATTGCAGATAGGTTACCTGAGAAAATAGAAGAATGTGAAACTGCAATATATTATATCAAATCACTGCATGGTAATCTTAAGGTACAGCAAGATATATTATCACATAAAGAGTCACTGGCATCTCAATTGGAATCACATGAATATGATCCAAATTGTACATATTGCACTTCAAATCCAATAGTGCAAACGGCAATTATAGAATCAGAATCAATTCCGGATATTACTAGTAAGATTGATGATTTAACTAATAAAATTACATATTCAAGTAGTATATATAATAAGAATTCATATAATACATTGGTATCTGAATTAGGTACGGCTGAATCTGATTTAGGTGATGCAATTAAAAAAGAATCATCAATTAAATATGAATTAAGTAAGATTAATTCTGAATACCAAGCAGTTAAATGGAATTTAGATAAATATATAGATCTTCTCGCTAAGGCTGAAGAGCAAAAAGAAATAGTTAAAGCTAATAAAGAGTTAAATGAGCAAATAGTAATAATTGAATCTGAATTAAGTGATACTGAATCCGAGATTAATGAAATTGAAAGTACACTATCAAAATTACGACCTAGATTAATTATAGCCCAAAAAACTAAAACAGACGTTGAAAAATCAATTGACCGATTAATTGAGTTAGAGCAATCATATACTGGATATGAATATTATCTTAAAGCTGTTAAGCGTGATGGAGTACCATATGATTTAATTACTAAGGCATTGCCACAAATTGAAGCTGAGGTAAATAATATATTAACTCAAATAGTTGAATTTACGATCCTACTTAATACAGATGGCAAAAATATAAATGCTTATATTGTATATGATACTGATAATTATTGGCCATTGGAATTGACATCTGGCATGGAAAAATTTATATCAAGTCTTGCGATACGAGCATCATTAATTCATATATCTAGTTTACCTCGTCCCAACTTTATAGCAATAGATGAAGGATTTGGTAATTTAGATTCAGATAATCTCAATTCAATGTATATGCTATTTGATTACTTAAAATCACAATTTGGATTTATTTTAAGTATATCCCATATTGATGCAATGAGAGATATCGTTGATAGTTTAATAGAAATCAAGAAGGAGTCTGGATACTCGAAAATATCATATGATTGATATTTATTTTAAAGGTAGCCATGTCATTACGTAAAAAAGTTTCATATGTTGGATTAAAAGATTTACCTTACGATTTAGTGGATACAGATCCATTATCTTTAGACTTTTTTAGAATAGTAGATTTTCCAGATAATTTTCAAGCTGGTAAAAATTTATTTAAATTACGAGCACATCCTAGAAATTTTGCTGATGGAGCTGAAATATACATAGAAATATTAGATTATAATGGAACTCCTATATATTATGAGCCATTAAAATATCGTGAGGCTGATGGTACTCGTGTAGTATCAGTATATATTTATCCTAATACCTCGCCAGGCCCTGCTATAGTATATTTAGCTAGCCGTGCACGAGTTAATCCAGAAACAGGAGAACAATATCCATTTTCATCGGATGGTGAGAGTCCTAATTTCAAACAGATTCCAAATTTATTATGGCAGAGACCAATTACAGTACAACCGCTAGCACGTAATAATAATGAAATTATATATACGCGCCAACCTACTATAGCAATACAAGAAGTAGTCCAGCCATACTTGCAGCCGGTAGATGTATTTAATGTGCAAACAACAGTAACCGGATCGGGCGGCGCATCTGTTACATGTACACCAGTGACAACAGCACCACCGATATCAATGCCAGGGTTTGAACTATTCACGGGCTTGATAGAAGAGAGATGATTAACAATGCTATATATCCCTAATATATTTAATACACAATCACTTCAGAAGTTTTCGAAATATGTGATACAACCTCAAAGGAACTGTAATGCCAAATGATCCTCTGTTATTTCGTAATCTCCTGCCACCACAAGGTCCGATAGAAGAAGGCGGCGGTGGCGGTGGAACTGTATTTATTGGCGAGCGAAATAATTCTCCTGGAAATAGCGGCGGTGGTAATTCAAATAATTCACAAAATAATCCTAATAATGTTCAGTTAAATGCAAGTGGCGAAGAAGGCAATATTAGTGCGCCATATAGTAGTATATTAACATTTACAGGATTTGCATTATCAGCATCAATGGTCGGAGGTACCGTTACCGTTGTAGATCCTTATGTAGAAGCCCCAGCTGGCATGGTAGTACATGATGACGGTACTAACAAAATTTTTAATATAGCTGAGCTAACTATTCCAATGACAGTGGCCACTGGTGAATTAGCTACAACCGGCCAAACTCAATTAAGCGGTTCGTTTCAGTTTCAAATAACAAGCATTACTAATAGTACTACTTGCAATGCCATACTAACTAATACCAGCGCTGGATTTGTATTTTATGGAATTGATTTGACGCCAGTAGATCCTACCGCGCAATTTGCTCCATACTCATTTACATCTTTCGGACCGACCGGCCAATCGCCTGTACCTACGACAAATTTCACATCAAGTTTTATATTACCTCAAGCAACAGTATATACGCAACAATCGCAGAGCTTTGCGCAAATTGTAATATCGGATTTAGATCCTGCGACAGGTGATGTATATGCAATTAGAACATCTTATAAGCCAGGTGGTTCATATGGTAACTTTATAGATTTAGGATTAACGGTATTAGAGCAGCAAGAACAATTAACTACAGGTTCATTACCTAGCTCAGTTAATCCAATATTTGGTGCATCAGATCCATCAACAGGATTATTTGTTAATTTGCCAGACATAACTGATAATTGGTCTGCAAGTGGTGTTGGTGGAATGGCCAGTCCATCAGTAGCATATGAACCTAGCAATATAATGGGTGGTGCTGAATTAACCCCGGCCGGGGCATATTCAAATGGAGAGGCTATTGCATTCAATCTGCTATCAGACGCGGGCCATATGCCAGAATTAAAAAAGCGAACTAAATATATTTTAGAATTTGGCCATTATAGTACCGCGGTATTTCCTGGCCCAGCTAATATTACTGATTCATTTGGTAATACCGATTCAATGCGATTAGATGTATATATAAGCGGCTCACAGGTAATACCTGATATGGATTATGTACCTACTTCAATTGAAAGTACGGATTACCAGTCTGGCGGAATATATGGTACGTTAATAGGGTCAATATCAACTAGTCCAAATGCACCATTAACAGTGACACCTGCCCAGGCATATCAAGATACTACATTTGAATTCGAATCGAATGAAACTAAAAGAGCTACTATATATTTTATAGTGCGTGGCGGAAGTTGGACAATTGCAGATATATCGTTAAGAACTAACGTTGAAACTGGGTTTAGTCCTAATTTTGCAAGAATGGATATTCGAATACCATCTCAGCATTTAAATACACCGCTAACGTTTAGATTTGAATATTTAGATTATCAAGGCACGCCAGCCGCATTAACTTCATTTATATATGGAGCAGTATTCTCCGGAGAAAATCTTTATATACAAGGAAATAGTAATTTAATTACGGGATCCCAATATATAGGTTCGGGAGTTGGTGAAGGTATTCAGCAGTCAGGACAGAACTCGGGATTTATACGATCAATTGGATATAATGGATTTACATCTGCATCTGCAGGATCAGGATCTGGATGGATGATGTTCTCTGGATCGGTAATACCAAATGAAACAAATGATTACGTAGATGGTGGAGTAGGATTAGAGCTAGTACAAGATTCCGGAAGTTATTTCCGATTCCGTACGGCCGGTCCTAATGCAGGATTGGAAGTAGTTACCGATAAATTCTTTTTAGGAAATGCCAATAATCAGTTTATATCAGGATCAGGCGGTAAATTGGAAATATCATCTTCTAATTTTCATCTAAGTAATCAGGGATTAGTAACCGCGACAAATTTTGCAGAAACACTTATTAAAGTAGGGCAGTCGAATAGTGCATCATATTTTAGAGATGATCCCGATGAAGCGGGTGGTGTTATGTTGGTGTTTGATGGTACCGGTGGGCAGAAACCAGGATATACAGGTTCAGTAACATTAAATATGGAACTTAAGACAGCTCCATACAATAATAGTTCAGCCGCCGTAGGACCTATTACAAATGTATTAATACCAAATAGTAATGTAGGAAGATCTTGTGAAGTCAATGTATTTATAAGTTCCAGCATAACAAATGTTACATTTGATAATGATAGTGTATTTGGTAGCATCGCAGCTGCATATAATAATGATTCACCAATTTAGGGGTATATATGAGTAATATAAGCTTAAGTGAAAACGAACGATATACATTTGCAAAGGTAAATGGAGTTCCGATTATTATAGAATCAACCGATGGAGCTGAAGATACTAATCATTTTAGAAATGATGTTGAAATTACAGGTTCAATAAGACAAGATGGTAATATTATTCTAGACGGTGCGGTTACAATAGCTAGTGATACCGTAATGTCTGGAAACGTACATATACCAAATGTATATACCTATAGCGGTGGTACTAGTACATTGTCGGATAGTGATTTTGATGTTTCTACGTTACTATTAATAGATGCCACTAGTGGTACGGTTACAATTAAGTTACCACCTAATGCCGTCGCTAGTAATTATGGACGTATTTATTATATAAAAAAGATAACGTCGACTGGCACAGTTACCGTAGAAGGTGCAAATTCGGTACGTAAAATTGACGGTGCTATATCTAAGTCAGCAACTGCTCAATATGCATTCCTCTCGGTAATTAATAGTAATGTGAATGATCCGGGATATGTAATATTATCTAATAGCGGATTCTCATAATATATATAATAAATGGATAAGATGGATTTAGGTACTTGGTTAGCAGAACGCATTATCACTGAAGATAATGGTATTGATAAAGTAATTGCAATCTACCCCGGAAGGTTCCAACCTTTCGGTAAGCATCATAAAGAAGCATATGATTGGTTAGCAAAGCAATTTGGCAAAGAAAATACTTTTATTGCAACAGCTGATAACATGGATAGTAAAGGTAAGCTAAAAGATAAATCACCATTTACATTTGATCAAAAAAAATCAATTATATCAGCCATGGGAGTACCTGCAGGGCAAGTAGTAAAAACTAATCCATATAGACCAGTTGAAATCACGGACCAATTTGATCCTGATACTACAGCATTACTTATCATGTATGGTAAAAAGGATGCTGGTAGATTATCATATACCAAAAAAGATGGTAGCCCTGGATATTTCCAACCTTACAAGAAAGGCGAAGAAATGAAAGGATTGGCGACGCATGGATATGTAATCGTAGCTCCTCATGTTGAAATTGATATTCCTGGATATGATGGAGAGATGAGTGGTACTGCATTGCGACAAGTGCTTGCGACAGCAGATGAAAAAAGCTTCAAGGATATAACCGGTATAAGTGATCCTAAGGTCTACGGGATGGTCCAGAAGGTACTTGCATCAGATGCATCCCAAGCCGAGCAAATAGAACGTTTTATAGAGTCATATGATATCAAATCAATATTAAACGAAGCATCATCTACAGCACCAGCCGATCAAGATGTGGATGATGGTCCGAGATATTTTTATGGTAATAATAAATCATATGAAGCTAGTACAGCAAAAATTGCAAAAAGGTTAGGATATACCGTTATAAATTATCTTAACGGAAACAAAGAACTACCAAAATATGATACTAAATTTCCAGGCGGACCTGTACCGGCGGTATCATTCTTTCCGGTAGGTATTGACGGTGCAGTAGATTCAGGAACAAATTATTTCAAAGAATTAAAAGGTAAGCCTGCATATAATAAATGGAAATCATATATTAATAATGTAGCTCAGCAAGTAGGATATAAATTTTTAAATTTCTTAGGTGCCGAAGATTCTATTGAATCGAGTATCAAAGAGCCTACCAGTGTACTTAAGGCAACACCTAAAACAATTAGCAAGGACCCAATAGCAATGGATGAATCTGTAACTAGTAAAGAATGGTGGAACATGCAATTCAAATCAATTCTTAAAGAATCTAAATTATTAACAGAAGGCGGAGCAGCAGGCCATATGGCACATCCATTTGATGATAATGATTTAACTTTTGAAGATCTTAAAGAATTAGTAAGACGGTCATTGGCAGGTGAATTAGATTTAGAATCAGCTGTATCTGAAAAGACGGATGGCCAGAATTTGCAAGTTACGTTTAAAGACGGTCAAGTCGGTGCTGCTAGAAATAAATCAACAGTTATCAATCCAATGAGTATTGATGATATTGCTCAAAAATTTGAAGGCAGGGGAGATATTGAAAAAGCATTTGTTTATGCCATGGAAGATCTAGAAAAGGCTATTTTAGCAATACCAGAAGCTCAACGAACTAAATTATTTCAGAATGGTCGTAGATTTGTTAATTTGGAAATTATATATCCGGCCACTCAAAATGTTATATCATATGGACCTGCTGCATATCTGCAATTCCATGGGTTAGATGAATTTGATGAGACTGGTAAAAAAGTTAAATCATATCCAGACCAGGGTGATAAGCTTCAAAAGATAATTGCTAAAGTAAATGCAGATACACAGGAGCATTTTAAGATTATACCACCAAATGTAATTCAAATGCAAAAGGATATTGAATTTGATGAAAAGGTACCTTATTATATTAGCAAGATAAATAAGATTCAAAAAGAGTTTGGTTTGCCGGATAAGGCAGAAGTATCTGAATATCATGAAGAATGGTGGACCAAATTCATTAATGAGAATATACCAGAAGCCTCCCCAGAAGTAAAAGATGGATTAACGAGGCGATGGGCATTGGGTGATAAATCATTTAGGCTAAATGGAAAAAATATACCTGATGCTGCTGTATTAGCTAAGGCTAAAGAAATTGATAAAACACAATCAGTGGCCTTAGGTAAAAAGAATATTAAAAAGTTTGAAGAAATCTTTTTAGAGTTAGGAGCCGATGTAATGCGTAACATTACTAATTATCTAGCAGTTAATCCTGCGGATTCTGTTAAGAGCCTAAGGAAAGATGTAGCACAAGCAATAAAGGCTGTTAAAGATTCAAATGATCTTGAAGCATTAAATAAATTACAAATTCAATTACAGAGAATAGAACGATTAGGTGGTTTTGATAAAATAGTACCATCAGAAGGCATAGTATTTGTATATAAAGGAAAGACCTACAAATATACAGGCGCATTTGCACCAGTAAATCAACTATTAGGCCTATTTCGTTATTCTCGGTAATATTTATAACAAAGGACTTACTATATGACACGTACAGAAAAAAAATTACGAGAAGCTATAAGAGCTCAAATTCGTAAATATCTTAAAGAGGCAGATGAGCCTGATTACATTAAAAAGGCAAAAGGTGCTACAAAAACAGCTTTAAAGAAATTTGATTCTGATGCTGAATTTGGTAAACTAACCCCGCCACAGAAAGTGGAATTTATTGTTGCAATGATTAAGAAGGTTGGATTAGATTCTTCTACCAAGCAAAAATTGCAAAGAGCGTTACCGGATTTAGTAGAAAGTGCCAAACGATATAAATCTAAATTACGTGAAGAAAAAGAAGAAATTCCTGCATTACCAACGGAAGAAGATGGTCGTGTAGATGTTAATCAATTATTTAGCATTCTAGGTAAGTCTGTGTTAGGTAAACGATTTGCAAGATTAGGTTCTAAGCCTGATGCGGCAAGAGCAGAAGCAATTGTTAAGTTTGCAAAAATGATCGGAGTACCGACGAGTAAGATTAGTGATATTGTTTCTGGATTGCTTGCTCAGCAAGGTGAAGAAGAGCCAATGGAAGAACCTATTGAAGAGCCTATTGATGATATACCAGTGGATGATATACCAGAAGAGCCAATAGAAGAACCTGAGGAAGAAGAACTCCCAGAAGAATAAACCAAAAAACAAGTTATGACAAAAAAAAGTAATTTAGAAAACATCAAGGAACTACTCGACGGTAGTCATAAATCACAAAACCGATCGGTTAGTGGATATACTAAATCTGCTAGCAAAAAGCGAGAGGTAGGTGATGTATGGTACGAGGCAAATGCAACAGGTACTACATACCGGTGGGAACAGAAAGACGGATTTCGTGTTAAAACTGCAAGAAATAGTATAATAGATACGGTCCGTGAAGCATTGACAATTCCAGCCATTTGTCCCGAATGTGGTGGTGATATGCGCGACCATGAAAAGAAATTACATGAAAAAATGTATCGCATACATGGGACATGCTTTAGCTGTGTATTAGTTAACGAACGTAAGATTAAACAACAAGGTAAAGAAGCTTGGGAAGAGTATTCTAAAAAATTCATGAAAGCTAATGCCGAATCGTGGCTTAAGGATGTTGATAAAGAGTTCGAATTATTGCGTGAAGCATTGAAAGGTAAAAAAGAATTTGTTAATAGCGATGGTACCACAGAAACATGGGATCAAGTCGACAGAGATACATATTTAGATTTTATGGATAATGAGTTTGTAGATTTCAAGAAAAAACTTTTAGAGGATTTATCATGACATTAGTTAAGCAATATTGGCACGTTATAACAATTGCCGTATTACTACTAATATTAATAATGACAATTATAACAAGGCCATCTCCGGCAGATGCTGTAAAAGAATATAAATTACAGCAAAAAGTAGATAGCCTAAACGTAGTAATACAATCGCATGAAGTGGCACGTGCTAAATATTTTCAAAATATTGATAGCCTTAATCAATCTATAACAAAATTACAATATAGCATTGATAGTACACAAATCGTTATTAATGACCTTAAGGAGGATTATAATGAAACATTGGAAACTATTAGTAATTTTAATACTAACGACATTTCAGAGTTTTTCGCAAAGCGTTACGGTAAATGATACAATTATTTGTTTACCTAAATCATATCTTATAAGTGCTATACAAGATATAAAGTCTGGGGATTTTTGTAAGGCTGAATTACTCGCAACTCGAAAAATTGTAACACTTAAGGATGCTCAACTATTAGAAAAGGATAGTGTAATAATTAATTATAAAGGTGTTATACGTAGATATAAGTATGAAGTAAATGATTTGAATGATCTAATAGATGTAAAGGATGATCAAATTAAATTATATCTAGTTAAAGCAAAAAAAGAGCGACGAAAGCGTATTGCAATTATAGCTAGTGGTACCACAATAGCAATTGGTTCAATTGCGGCAATTATTTGGTTATCACTTTAATTTTTCTTATATTAAAAGTACTTTATGGCCAAGAAATCAATACGAGAAATAATACAGGATGAGTTTAAACGATGTGCAATAGATCCTGCACATTTCATGAAAAAGTATTGTATTATACAACATCCTACCAGAGGTAAAACCTATTTTCATTTATATCCATTCCAAGAGCAATCATTAACAGAATTACGAGATTCTCGATATTCAATTATTCTTAAATCTAGACAATTAGGAATATCAACATTAACGGCTGGCTATATTTTATGGTCAATGCTTTTTAAATCAGATTTCAATGTGCTAGTAATTGCAACCACGAAAGATGTTGCAAAAAATCTTGTAACTAAGATACAGGTAATGCATGATAATTTACCAAAATGGTTACAAGGTGGATTGGTTGAAAATAACAAATTAAGTTTACGATTTAAAAATGGTTCTCAAGTAAAGGCCGTATCATCATCAGGCACCTCAGGTAGATCAGAAGCCTTATCATTACTAGTATTAGATGAGGCTGCATTTATTAAAAATATCGATGAGATATGGACCGCGGCACAACAAACGTTAGCAACTGGTGGTGGCTGTATTGCATTATCTACTCCTAACGGTACCGGTAATTGGTTTCATAAAACATGGGTTGATGCTCAGAGTGGTGGGCAATTCTTACCTATAGAATTACATTGGTCAATGCATCCGGACCGAGATGAAACTTGGAGAGCAGAACAAGATCAGCTCTTAGGCGAGAAAATGGCAGCACAGGAATGTGATTGTGATTTTGTTTCTTCTGGCCATACCGTAATCGACGGTACATTGTTACAGTGGTATAAAGAAACATATACAAAAGACCCTATAGAAAAAAGAGGATTTGATGGAAACTATTGGTTATGGGATTACCCGAACTATTCAAAATCATACGCAGTGGTTGCTGACGTGGCTCGAGGTGATGGTAGTGATTACAGCGCGTTTCATGTAATTGATATAGATGAAGTCCGGCAAGTTGCAGAATACAAAGGAAAGATAGGTACTACCGAATATGGTAATATGCTTATTGGAGTTGCAACTGAATGGAATAATGCGTTATTAGTTATTGAGAACAATAATATTGGATGGGCGACAATTCAAGTTGCTATTGATAAAGGATATGATAATTTATATTATTCTTACAAGCAAGATGCATATGTAGATGAAAATGTGCATTTACGAAAAGGATATGACCTCAAAAGTAAATCACAAATGGTACCTGGATTTTCAACTACGACAAAAACTCGTCCATTGCTACTTTCTAAATTAGAAACATATTTCAGAGAAAAGGGTATTGTAGTACATTCAAATAGATGCATCGATGAATTGTTTACATTTATATGGAATGGTTCTAGAGCAGAAGCTCAGCGAGGTTATAATGATGATTTAGTTATGTCCTTAGGAATTGCATTATGGATACGAGATACTGCATTACGATTAAAGCAACAAGGATTAGATTTATCACGTAAGGCTTTAGGCCATTTTGGCAAATCAAATTCTGGAGTATATTCTAGCAAAACTGGTACCGCGCAAGGCTGGGAATGGCAATCTGGAGATAAAGATAATGATAATCTTAACTGGTTATTAGAATAGTTAATATTTATATAAAACAACGAGATAATGGCAGATAAATCATTTTTTAAAAGACTAGAACGACTATTTTCTACAAATGTAGTAGTTCGTCGGTTAGGTAAGGATCGATTAAAGGTCGTAGACAGTAACCGATTACAATCAGCAGGTAATGCTAATAATAGTCGATATGCAGATCGATTCGCCGGAGTACAGCAGAAATCAGGCCGGTATAGTACTTATAATGGTACCGGATATAGTTTTCAATCTAATAGAACAGAATTATATACTGAATATGAGGCAATGGACTTAGATCCTATTATAGCCTCTGCATTAGATGTATATGCAGATGAATCTACAGTAAAGAATGTTGAAAATGATGTATTAGGTATTAAGACTAATAATGCTAAGATACAAAAAATACTACATAACTTGTTTTATGATATTTTAAATATTGAATACAATTTATGGCCATGGGTACGAAATGCATGTAAATATGGTGATTTTTATTTGCATTTAGATATCGAGCCGGAAATAGGAATTATTAATGTAACTCCTATGTCATCTTATGAAGTAGTTCGTGAAGAAGGATATGATCCTGATAATCCATATGCATATAGATTTACATTGCAAACAGTTAATTCATATTCAGTATCACAGAAGAATGAATTAGAACCATATGAAGTAGCTCACTTCAGATTACTATCAGATGCTAATTTCTTACCATATGGTAAATCAATGATTGAAGGTGCTCGAAAAGTATTCAAGCAATTGATATTAATGGAAGATGCAATGCTCTTGCATAGAATAATGAGAGCCCCAGAAAGAAGATTGTTTTATATTGATGTAGGTAATATACCGCCTAACGAAGTTGATTCTCATATGCAGAATATCATGAACAAAATGAAAAAGACTCCGTATATCGATGAACAGACAGGTGAATATAATCTTAAATTCAATTTGATGAATATGCTTGAAGATTTTTATCTTCCGGTAAGAGGTGGAGAGTCTGGAACACGTATTGAATCATTGCAAGGCTTATCAAATGATGGTCAGATTGATGATATAGAATATTTACGTAACAAGATGATGTCAGCTCTTAAAATACCAAAAGCATTCTTAGGATATGACGAAGGTGTTGAAGGAAAAGCAACATTAGCCGCAGAAGATATTCGATTTGCACGTACAATTGAAAGGATTCAAAGAATCTTTATTTCAGAACTAACTAAGATAGCAATTGTTCATTTATATAGTCAAGGATTTCAAGATGAAGAATTAATTGATTTTGAATTACATTTAACTAGTCCTTCAATTATATATGAGAAGCAAAAAGTTGAATTAATGAATGAGCGTCAAGGGTTGGCTGCTAATTTAATTGAACTTAATATGTTCTCAGAACAATGGATATATGAAAATATATTTGATATGTCTGAGGATGAATGGAAGAACGAACAAGACCAGGTAATAGAAGATCTTAAAGAACGCTTCCGAAGAGAGCAAATAAGCAGCGAAGGAAATGATCCTAAGAAAACAAATATGAGCTTTGGTACACCACATGATATAGCCACCATGCATACAGCAACAAGTGCCAATCTACCAGGTATGCCTGATAACAATGAAGCAGGACCTGGCCGTCCAAAAGAATATGGAACTTGGGGCAAGCATAAAGATGCATTTGGTAGAGATCCATTTGGTGTTAAAGATAAAGCTGCCCCTGACTTTTCAACTACCTCGGATTTCAAAGGTGGTAGTGCTTTAAGCACGGAACAGAAAGATATATCATCATTTATAAGTACATTACCAACTAGTTTAAAAAGTAAGCAAATATTAAATGAAAGTCTTAAAGACAAATCTTCTGATAATGATAATGGTACATTATTAGACGAGAGTAATTTAATTGAAGACGAAAAAACAGTGAAATAGTATGTGTTCTATATTTATTAAAAATGCTCAGAAAAATGGAAGATTTGAATGAATTCATTAAAACATTCTAAAGTAAAGAATACTGCTATTCTTTTTGAACTGTTAGTACGTCAAGTTGCTGCCGATACGATGGAGAATCGTGACTCGCCGGCAATAGTACTTTTAAAGAAACATTTCAGAGAAGGTACGGAATTATATAAGGAATTATCACTATACCGTACATTAGCCGAAGAAAGATTCGTGGCCGAAGCACAAGCTACTAGATTTTTATCAGCCGCAGTTCAATCACGCAAGCAATTAAATGAAACAACATTGCGTAGATCAAAATATAATTTGATTCGTGATATTAAAAACAAATTGGTATTTGAAAACTTTATAAATGCACGTATTTCAAACTATAAATTGAATGCAAGTATTTATAAATTATTTGAATATAATATTGCCGATTCCCCTGCAGAGATTACTAGATGTCAAGGTATGATAATTGAATATGTAATTCGTAAAGAAAAAGAATCCATACCAGTTAATGAATCATTTACTAAAGAAGATCCGGTAGTACGGAAGCTTGCATCTAAAATTGTAGTTGATAGGTTCAATGAAAAGTATTCTGGATTAAATGTAGATCAAAAAGAACTATTAAAAGAATATGTTAATTCAGTTAATAATTCTCCTGCATTGCTAGATAAGGTTAAAAACCAAATTCCAGTAATTGTTGAAAATCTAAATACATTGAATAGTACAATTCCATCTAAGGTAGTTAAGATTAAATTACAGGAAGTAACCAATATGGTTAGTGGAATGAATGATATTAAAACTATTCAAGACAAGCATATACTTACAATGCTTCGATATTATGAATTAATCGATCAATTAAAAGGAGTTCAGAATGGCAAATAATCCAGGACCATATAATCCAGTGGCAACAGATAAAAACCAATTTGATAGGTTAGGATTTCCAGGCAAGTATCATTCAGCCTTAAAGGTAGCATCAGGAGCAACAGTTAACTTTACCGGCTCTAATTATGGATATGGTGCTGTTTTAATTGGCAATGCTGCAAATGTAGCCGCTACTAAAATTCATGTCGCTGGTGGTGCTACTATTGATGGCAATGATTTAGTTGTAGGTACTATTTATGATATTACGCCAAGTAAAATAGTAGCAGATACAGGCGATGTATTTACATTTAAAAGACAACAATGAGTTTAAGGTCTGAAATGAAAAAATATTTTATACATGAAAAAGCAGACTTCATTGATGATGAAGAAGCTGTAACAGATTTCGATAACCTTGAAGACAAGGATATTGATAATGACGGTGATACAGATGATTCTGATGAATATCTTCATAAGCGTTTTGGTACTATAGCTAAAATGGATGAGGAAGAAGATATAACCGGAATGGGTGTAGCTATATGGATGGCAGGAAAAGATTATCCAGGCTATGGTACAGCTAAAAAAGTAAAACAAATTTCAGATGATAGAGTTGAAGTAACATTTAGAGATGGCAATACATATACATTTATACTTGAGCCAGGATATAATACCTGGGTAGAAGAAAGTGTAACTGAAATGTCGACTACGGCTTCGGCACCAGGCTATGATACTCCAAATGCATTTGGCGATGCTGATGAAGATACCGTAGAAGTTGATGGATGGAAAAAGATTCCAAAAACAAATAAAATATTCAAACCAATGGAAGGTAAATCTACTTTTAAGAAAATGATGGCTGAAATGTATGGCCTTAAAGAAGCCGTGCATATTGATATAGCGGCAGCAGTAAGAAAAATTCGCGAATTTAATAGAGGCAACTATAGTCAATTTGAATCCGGCGATATCGAAGAACTTTCTGCAGATATTTTAAAAGACCTAGGATTTAAGGTAACTGGTGGCAATGTTGATGCTGTTGCTGACCACATTGGCGCCTCAATGGTTGGTAAAGATGAAATACCAGAAGACGCGACCATGGTTAGAGAATTATATCCAATTCTAAATAAACTGGATGAAGCAGTATCATATAGAGAATATAAAAAAGATCCAAATTCCACTCCAAAGCAAAAAGTTAACAAAGGTATTGCCGAAGTTAATAAAATGTTAAGTGAGATGGAAAAGATAGTAAATAACAATTTACGTCTCAAACAAGAAACAGGTGTTGATTCATCTCATTTCTGGAAATCAACCGGACAGAGATTTGCAAAGATAAATGAACGAATGACTCGTATATCTAATCGATTAAAAGAATTATCCAAATAAAGGAATAAAATGTCAAAGCAATTAATATTAGATTATATACCATTTCAAGTATCTCCGCAACAAATTAATGAAAGTTTGGAGAATAACGGTGGTCGGTTAATTGTTAAAGGTACATTACAAAGAGCGGATGCTAAAAACCAGAATGAAAGAGTTTATCCGAAATCTATTTTAGAACGTGAAGCTACTAAATATGATACCTTTATTAAAGAGCGAAGAGCTTTAGGTGAATTAGATCATCCAGATTCAAACATTATCAATTTGAATAATGTGTCACATAATGTATTAGAAATGCATTGGGCTGGAAATGATTTGGTAGGTACTGTAGAAGTATTATCAACACCATCCGGTAATATACTTAAGGAATTATTTAAATCTGGAATCAGATTAGGAATATCTTCTAGAGGTATGGGATCAGTGAAAGAGGTAATGACAGAAGCTGGTAGCGGAATGGAATTGCAAGTACAGCCTGACTTTGAATTGATAGGATTTGATTTTGTTTCTAATCCATCGACGCATGGAGCTTTTCTATCACCGGTTAATGAATCTGCCGGGAGCAAAAGCACCGTAGATCCATATTTATCTATAAATAGATTGATAACAGATATAATAAAGGAATTCTAATATGGCATCTTTAGCAGCAATGGCAGGAACAAGTTTATACGGTGGATATACGCAAGGAACAAACGGGTTACCAGCTACCACAGTATCTAATCTTGTTGGATATTCTAATCCTGGACCGGATGGAGATGATCCAAAAGATTCAGGTGTATGGGGAATAGGAAATAAAAACTTTGCTTTTGGCAATGTTAAAAGTAGAAGCATAAATAACCGAAAGTCTTTGCATAATGCAGGTGCAGCCGGTGTTAGCTTTTATGGTCCTATTAATTCATCTCCGGATATAGGTACTGGTAATTATATGGATCCATTTGCAAGTAGTGGTACTTCATTTGCTGATATATTAGCTAATCAACCATATGCGCTTACACCTAATGCACCAGGTGAATATGGACCGGGTGTACAAACACCACCATATTAATAAGGTAACTGATGAAGCAAGATGATTTAAGAAAGATTATTCGAGAAGAATATTCTAAGATATTATCCGAGCAAGTTGATTATGATTATGCAATTGGTAAATTTAATGACTTATATAATGAGTTATTGCAAGTGCATAAAGAGGTTGGTACTGAACTAGAAGCTAACAACGAACAGCAATTCATTACATTTTCCCGGTATATGGGAGCATTGGAGAAAGGCTTAGATAATACAATTAAATTCTTGACAAGAAAGAAAAAGTCACAATCAGGAATCACAGAACCAGATATGACAGGCATTGATCCCAATATAGGTGATACAGGAGAGTAAAATGAAAGATACTAAATCAGCAATGGCATTATATGAAAAGTTTTTGCAGGAAGAAGAACCAGCAAAAATGAATACGGATGAAAAACGTGCTTTTATGGAAGCAGTTGCTAATTATCATTCTATCGGTGAAAACATATATAGAGCTAATAAATTAAAAGAAACTGCATCTAATATGGCAAATATCATAGAAGCGGCAGAACAATTAACTCTTCAAGAATCTGAACATTGGTTTGATAATGTTACTGTATCACGTCATATGAAGCAATTAAAAGAAGCTTATAAAGTATTTGAAAAGACTTCCGGAGAGATGGATGGTCTACAGCAACGATTAGAATCGGCATATGAAGATATGGGGTCAGTATTAAACAAGTATTACAAAGTTAATGGATCGCTATAATGAAAAAACATTTGATAGAAAATTTTAAAGCTGAAAAAATTAATCTAGCAGAATCCTATAATAGATTATTTGGTAATACAAAGCGCCAATTATTGGAATATGCACGAGATACCAAAGATGGTAAAGAATTAGATAAATATTTTGACAAGCTAGTACCAGGCCAAGGAAATGCCGGCACTCTGAATGGTGAGATAGTCCGTGCTGTAAATAGAATCGGTTACCGATGGTATAATGACGGTGATAAGTTTTATCAAGGATATGGAACACAAACCGCTGCACCGGCAATGGCATTCTTACGTAGGCATAACGAAATTGATCCTCAGATTCAAGATGCATTTAAGAAACTTGAAAAAGCTGTAGTAGGTACTACAACGGATAAGCAATATGAAAAGTTTCTTGAAGGATTGTTTAAATATGCAGTGCGTCATGTAGAAATGATTCCAACTACTAAAAGTGATGTGGATTTATTCGATTATGATTCTGATTATGAAGAAGAAGAGGAGAATGAGTGGGATGATGAAGAAGAAGATGGATGGAATGAGTTTGGTGATGAAGAAGATGATGAATTTGATAATGAAGAGCAATATTAGGATAAATAAAATAAATTACTTATATTAAAAGCATTATTAACGATTAAATTATTAAATGAGCAGACAGTTACGATTCCACCAGTCTATAGTACATGGTAACCCTAATGCTACTCGAGTAGCCAAAACAAAAAGAAATCCTTCCGGTGATATTGCAGGAGCGCTCCGAGCTTGGAAAAGCAAACTTAAAGCAACTGATGTTATTCAAAAGCTAAAAGATAACAAAGAATATACTAAACCTACTACCAAAAGGCGTGTAGCAAGAAAGACGAGTATATATAATTCGCGAAAGAGATGGGAGCATATGTATGATTAATATTCATATAGATTAAATAAAAAGGTGGCTTAACGGTCGCCTTTTTTACTGTTCGGCATATATATTACTGATTATCCGATACTATACCTCAATGTATAGTCCCTGACAAAATTTATTTATATCTATTAAGATTCAGAATAATCTTATTTCCGCAAATTATAATTAAGGACAACAAATGAATGATCTTTTAAAAGAGGCAATTGCTGACGCAAAGGCTGTAAGAGAAACTGCAATGGCTAACGCCAAAGCTGCTTTAGAAGAAGCTTTCACTCCACGTTTACAATCTATGCTCCATGCTAAATTAGCAGAAGAGATGGAAGATGATATGGAAATGGAAGAAGACATGGAACTTGACTTAGGCAATGAAATAGAAGCACCAATCGAACCATCAATGGATTTAGATCTTGAAGAAGATATGGAACTTGACTTAGATGGCGATTCCGGTATGGAAGATGCTGACATGGAATTAGATCTTGACGAAATTTTACGTGAACTTGACGCTGCTGATTCAGATGAAATTGGAACTGGTGACAACAAATTAGATGTTGATGCTGGTGATTCATCAGAAATCGGTGAAGGTAAGTATGACGATGAAATGGATGAAGAGATTGACCTAGATGAAGTTATCGCTTCATTACGTGAAGAAGAAGATGACATGGACGAAGCTGCAGACGAAGATGAAATGGAAGAAGGTAAGTACGAGAAAGAAATGGAAGAAGCTTACAATGTAATCCGTTATCTGAAATCTCAACTTCAAGAAGTTAATCTTCTAAACGCTAAATTGCTATTCTCAAATAAGTTATTTAAGAACCACGAGTTGAATGAATCACAAAAGATGAAAGTTATTGAAAACTTTGATCGAGCTCATAATATGAGAGAAGTGAAATTAGTTTATTCAACTTTAGCCGAAGGATTCGGTAAAACAAAATCAAAGGTGCGTATTAAAGAATCATACGCGTCTAAGCCAACCAGGTCTACCAAACCAGCTGCTAGAGTAATTACTGAAGGTAATGAATTAGCAACTAGATGGAAGAAATTGGCTGGTCTTTCTAAATAAAGGGAAATATAATGAATGTAAATTCACTTTTGCCTACCAATACTCATGCTAATGCTCGTAAAGAGTCCAAAGCGCTTGTTTCCAAATGGGAACGAACCGGACTTCTTGAAGGACTTAAGAATGAAGTTGAAACACAAGGTATGGCGGTTCTTTTAGAGAACCAGGCTAAGCAGTTAGTAACTGAAGCCAACCAAACAGGTACAGATTCCAATTCAGAAGAATGGTCAGGGGTAGCTCTACCATTAGTGCGAAGAATCTTCGCTGAAATTGCTGCTAAGGATTTCGTATCTGTTCAACCAATGAACCTACCATCAGGTCTTGTATTCTATCTTGATTTCAAGTATGGAAACGACCTTCAAGGTGGATTGTTCCAGACAGGGCAAGCACGTACGAGTCAAGAAGATTCTGTATTTGGTGTAACTGATGCCGCTCGTGGCACAACTGCTCCATCCCAAGGACTTTATGGTGCTGGAAGATTTGGATATTCTATTAACGCTGTAACATCATCTGATTTGGATGTAGAAACACCAGCGTCTGCTACAACAGCAATTAGTGCCGATAGGTTTGCAACTGGTTCTGTTGCCCCGATTGATGTTAACTTTAATACTGAGTTTCTTGCATCAACTGGCTCGAATCCCGTATTGATTCAAACGTTAGATGTAAGAACCGCGGATCTCGTTGGTGCTGATGTAAATGCAGTTAGATCTTTTAACTTGACGAATGATGCTCAGCTCGAAGCTGTATATCCAGAGTTTACTAAATTAGTAACTCGTGCAACTGCTGATGATACAATCAGATTCGTAGTTAAGGTTGCAACTGCTGGTGCAGATGTAACAGATCTTCAAGTTGTATTCAATAAACAACCAGGTTCAGACTCACGTGGTGATTTTGAAGTAGGTAATGTTGGACAGCAGCTTGATACAAATGGTAAGATTCAGATTCCAGAAATCGATCTTCAAATGCGTTCTGAAGCAATTGTTGCTAAGACACGTAAGTTGAAAGCTGTTTGGACTCCTGAGTTTGCTCAAGATTTAAATGCTTATCATTCAATTGATGCAGAAGCTGAATTAACTTCAATGCTTTCTGAGTACATTTCACAGGAAATCGATCTTGAGATCCTTGATATGTTGATCGAGAATGGTCAGACAGTTGAAAGATGGTCTGCACGTGTTGGTGTTGAATATGATGCCGCTAGCGAATCATTTACCAGTGGCAATTCTGCTGCTCAAGCTTACAACCAAGGAACCTGGTTCCAGACTTTAGGAACTAAAGTTCAGAAGGTAAGTAACAAGATCCATCAGTTGACTATGAGAGGAGGAGCAAACTTCCTAGTATGTTCTCCAACCGTAGCTACCATCCTAGAATCTATTCCAGGATATGCTGCTGATACAGATGGTGATAAGATGCAGTTCGCAATGGGCGTTCAGAAAGTTGGTGCTATTAATAGTAGATTCCAAGTTTACAAGAACCCATACATGACTGAGAATACTATCTTGATGGGATACAGAGGATCACAATTCCTTGAAACTGGTGCTGTATATGCTCCATATATTCCATTGATTATGACTCCATTGGTATACGATCCTCAGGATTTCACTCCGAGAAAAGGTGTAATGACACGTTACGCTAAGAAGATTGTACGTCCTGAGTTCTATGGTAAGATCTTTGTTGAAGGTCTAGACTCTATCTAATTAGTACTTACTAATTGATGTTTAATTAAGGGGAGGCTTCGGCCTCCCTTTTTTTATGTTACATATTTATATTAAATAAGGTTATGATATGGCAACTAAGAATACAGATAAAACACCACCTAAGGGATCGGTTAAATTTTCATTAACATTATCGGCCGAGCAAAAAGCAGCCAAATCTAATATATTACACGTACCCTTTTCATTCGTAATAGGAAAGGCAGGATCTGGTAAAACATTACTAGCCTGTCAGATAGCATTAGATAAATTCTTTAAGCGAGAAGTTGATAAGATAGTAATTACGAGACCAACCGTAGCTACCGAAGATATAGGCTTTCTGCCAGGTTCATTAGAAGAAAAAATGGATCCATGGATAATTCCAATACGTTCTAATATGCGCAAAGTATATAATAAGGCAGAGGGATTAGCTAGAATGGAACAAACAGAAGATATTGAATTATTAAGTTTAGCACACTTTCGTGGCCGTACATTTGATAATGCAGTATGTATTGTAGATGAATTCCAAAATCTAACTAAGCAACAGTTACTAATGGTATTAGGACGATTAGGTAAAGGTTCTATAATGATTTTTTGCGGGGATAAAGACCAGATCGATCTGAAGTTTGCAAACGATTCAGCTATACATGATGTACCGAAATTAAGGGGCTCAAAGTATGTATACGAGGTAATGCTTAAAGATAACCACCGGCATGCTGCATTAGATGAAATCTTCGACTTATTGAAGTAGTCAATATTTATTCTAAAGAGAATCTACTAGATGTCATTAACTGGAAGAAAAAGTTCTTTATCACCCCCTGCTACCACCGATACATATTTCTCGCGTGGCCAATACCGTGACAATGTTGAAACTGCAACTAATACGCAATTAGTGGCAGCGGTTAGGTCACGTAGAGTCGTTAAAAGAGCAGTACCAGTATTACAGCCAGTACATGGACCTATAGGTGGATATGCGGGAACTATAACACCACCAGTAACTACATTATATGTTGTATCGGGATATGTAGACCCGGATTACGTTGAATAGGATAAAATAAATGCCACTAACACCACCATATTCATTATTAACAAGGACCGCAAAAGGTTCTCAATTGACTATTGATGAACTGGACGGTAATCTGTTATGGTTATCAACTACAATGTCCGGCTCGATAAATAGTATTACTGGATCGTTAGGAATATCAGGTAGTAATATTGAAGTAGTAACATCGTTATTTAATCTGTTTTCAGAAACATTGATTACTGGATCTGTTACTATTAATCCAAATTCAATACCGAACCCAATATCAGGCTCATATACATTAGACGGCTCATTAATATTTAATGGTGACTTGACAATATCATCAGGTAGTGAGTTGATAATACCATCCGGCATCGCTTTAACATTAAATGGAGCATTAATCAATAATGGTGATTTAGTTAATAGTGGGTCATATATTAATTTAGCACCAACATCTCCTTATATGACATTATCTGTATTAGGTAATGTTAGCGCATCTGGTTATTATGGTGATGGTAGTGGTCTGACAGGTGTAACCGCTACAGCAACATTACCTGCCGGGCTAGTATCTAGCTCGTTGCAATTTACTAGTACTGATGATGTAATCTTCAGAAACATAACAGCATCCGGTAATATAAGTGCAAGTGGTAATGTATTTGGAGATAGAATTATATCACAAACTTATATAACTGCTGGAAGTCATCTCAACGTTACTAATGATATTAATGCCAATGGAAATATAGTAGGGGATGGTGCTACTAATATAAATGGTATATTAAACATAACAGCATCAGGTAATATAAGTTCAAGTGGAACAGTAACTGCTGGAGCCGTTACGACAACAGGAAATATAAGCTCAAGTGCCGGTTACCTATATGGAGAAAGAGTATTTGCCAGTAGAGGATTTATAGATGATTTGGCGACAAATAATCTATATGGAGGTGACGGAGCAAATACTGCTATAACTTTAAATACAGTAGCCGGCTTATCTTTATTAGGACCTGTAACTGCATCAGGTAATATAAGTTCAAGTGGAACAGTAACTGCTTTAACAGGTTCATTTGGCACTATTACAGGTCTTTCCCCTATTACCGTAACCGATAGTATTACTTTTCAGCAACCTATTACAGCTAGTATTATTAGTGCTAGTATATTTAGTGGTGACGGTAGTGGATTAACAAATGTACCAGAAAATACAGATATTGATGTATATTTAAATTTTGAAGAAGCTACATCATTTGCTTACATTGTACCTTATAATTTGCAATTTGCTGGTTTTGTTACCAGTTCAGCAATGATTGTACAAATTTCATCCAGTGGCGCTCCATATGTATTTACTTCATCACTAAGCCAATTTAGTACATTATCAGTAACCTCATCAGCTGCAGGGTTAGTTATATTATCAGGATCTAAATTATGATACAACAATATATTAATATTAAAACCTCTGGTGGTGGTGGTGGTGGAATCGGATTAGAAGTAGGTATATTTTCTGATGCCGGGCTTACTACTCCTATCACGGAAACCACATTTGGGAATACAATATATCTAAGTCTTACGGCTACAGGAGGTACTGGACCTTATACGTATATTTATACTATACAGACTCCCAATGGGACTTATACTCACCAAACGGGATCGTCTAGTTATGCATTAGAATGTGATTTTATAGGAAGTATCAATATAGGCGGATATGTTGAAGATTCATCCTCACCTATATTAAGTGCATACACTGTCACTGAAAAAAATATATTTGCTATTCCTATACTCGATTCTTATACACGAAACTCTCAATGGGTTAATCTACCTACACTTATCGTAAATGAACAGGTTGTATATGGTCTTTATGCCGTTTTTGATGTAGAACATAATTATGTAGCATTGGAAGCCCAGGGAGATTATACTGTAGATTGGGGAGATGGCAATGTAGTAAATTATGCATCAGGTGTAACTGCTGAGCATGATTTTTCTTATTCAGCAGCCAGTAATTTGACTAATTTGGGTTATAAGCAATCAATTGTAAAAGTTTACCCTCAGGTGGGATCTAATTTGACCCTAATTGATTTTAACCAAAGACACAGTTCGGTTTCGTCAACTAATAGAACTACAGGATGGTTGGATGTATTAGTACAAGCTGTTAATTGTACTAGTTTTACTTTTTACGCCCAGAATATTCAGCATAGAATGTTAGAACAATTCATTTGGGAAGGTTCTCATTCAATTACCAATATGTCTAACACATTTCGAGGTTGTACTGCTTTAGAAAAAATTCAAATAGATGTTAGTTCTGTTACTACTTTACTTTATACTTTTGGCTTCTGCTCTTCTCTTATAGAACTTAATAACGGATCATTCATAGCTAATAGTGCAACTGGGCAAGCAAGAAATGTATTCAATGGCTGCTCAAACTTAAAATGGTTAAATGAATATTCTGTCTCTACGGCAACAGATACTATTAATACTTTTATTAATTGTCAGTCATTACAAGGAATAAAAACTTTAAATATTTCAAGTAGCACAAATGCTAGTAGCTTTTTTAGCGGTTGTAGTTCTATGGTATACGCTCCATTTTTCGATGCTACTTCAATAGTACTATTGAATACATTTTATAAGAATTGTTTTTCATTGCCAAAAATTCCTCTCCTGGTGATAAGCTCAGCAACGTCAATGACGTCATTCGTAGCCGGCTGTAGTTCACTTACAGAATTTCCTTTAATTGATACTTCAGGAGTTCAAAATATGGGAGTCATATTTGATGGCTGTACTAGGTTAATAAAATTTCCAAATGTTGATTTTTCTGCAGCTACTAGCGTTAGAGTATTATTTAGAAGCTGTAATAGTTTAATGGAAATTCCAAATTTAAATTTTCCTCTTGCCACTGATATCGATGCTTTATTTATATCATGTATATCACTTACCAAAGTTGGAAATATCAATGCTCCAAATGCATTAGATCCAAATAGTATGTTTAGTGGGTGTGTATCTTTAGCATCTGTAGGGTCAATAACTGTAAGCTCAAACGCCACCGACTATAACGGTATGCTTGCAACTACACCTAAGTTAACAGATATGCCTTCTTTAAATACATCAAATGCTACCGTATTACAGTTTATGTTTCAAGCTAGTGGAATTGTTAATTATCAAGCTATTAATTGCTCATCAACTAATTCTCTCTATAGAATGTTTTATCGAAACACCGGCTTAATTAATCTTAATTTTTTAAGTAACACAAGCAGCGTAACTAACTTCAGAGGACTAGTCCGAGAGTGCACTACCGTCCAGACTATGAGTGGTATAGATTGGTCCAGTGCTACTAATATGCTCAATACTTTTTATAACGCATATAATCTAAGAAGGATTGAAGGAGGAAATATACCGATTACTTTTACAATATCAGGCTGTAATTTTGAAGCAACTGAGATTGATGAATTATTCACAGATCTCCCAACGGTGTCAGGAAAAACAGTTACAGTTTCAAATAATCCTGGGTCATCGACATGCACAACAACAATAGCTACCAATAAAGGGTGGACAGTAGTAAACTAATAAGATATGGAAAGATTCTCAATACCAGAACAGCCAGCTTTTTATAAGCAAGTATTCGACCCAGAAGAAGATTGGTTTGTAGCCATTGATTGGATTAAAACACCTACATATGAGTTATTTATAGAAGATCACGAAAGTTATGAATATCCTTATGATGGGTGGGATTATAAAATAATACCTCCCGTGGAATATCTTGACTGGGTTGAACGGAATAAAGATCCTGATGAAACAGACTAAAATATATAACACATGAAATGGTTATTATTACTGCTATTCCCATTCCAAGTATTTTCTCAATGTATATTAGATGATAACATTGCAGTTGATATACCACCTATAGGAGGAACATACCAACCAGGCCAAACAATAACATTTACTTATACTATAGTAGACTACCAAGGATTATCGGTAAATTGGATGCATGGAGTTGCAGTCGCGTTAGGTGGTGGATGGGATGCTGCCTCATTAGTTCCTGTAGGTTTCCCAACAAATAACTCAGGAACAGGTGTATGGTTATGGGTTAATATGGTACAATCATCTGCTACAGGCATAATCATAAATAACCCAGGGTGGTTTTATGATACTAATTTAGGTGGTGCATTAGATGGTAATCCGGGTAATAATTGGGGTGATGGGTTGAACGGCCCTTGGACATTCCAGTTTCAAGTTACTGTGGGGGATTGCCCACCTAACACAAATGGTGATGATTTATCTATTATAATTGAAAATTATGCTGATGGGGAAACAGGTAGTTGGATAAATTTAGACTGCCAAGCAGATCCAAATGAAACTTTTAATGCTACAATAGAATGCTGTCCTCCCGTATTAACAGGTGCTATTACACATAACTAGATATTTATATAAAAGGATACAAATGAAAAAGATTGCAGTTATATTATTTTTAAGTCTAGCGACGCTAGCAGGTTATTCTCAAAATCTACCATGTCCAGATTTCATATGTGAATCAGATGCTAATTTAACAGCCTATTCAGTACCTGCCACGCCAGGCTCAACTTACGCATGGAATATTACAGGTGGTAATATAGCAGCCGGGCAAGGCACAAATACGATACAAGTTGATTGGTCTGCTACAATACCAGGCAATTATGCAGTTGAAGTAATTGAAACTGATATTAATGGATGTGTAGGTAATATAGTATTATGCGATGTTACGGTTAATGCGACACCGGTAACAGGGGCTATAACGCATGATTAAGTATTTAATTATCTTATTACTAGCTTGCAATACGTTACAAGCACAATACTACCATCGTATACCTTTATGCTATAATGGCATTAGGCCAGTACAATATACAGTGCCATACAATTCACAATATCAATACAATTACCAAGTTACCAATGGTACAATAGTTAACTACAATAATGGTAATGTACTAGTAGATTGGAATGATGTACCAGGTACCGGTCAGCTGACTGTTACGGTGACAAACGATCTGAATTGTGGAAGTAGCGTTAATTTGATAATGGAAACATTGCCATGTAATACTACCACTATTTATGTTCCTAATTCATTTACACCTAACAATGATGGTTATAATGATATATTTACTGCAAAGGCAACTAACATCAAATATTACGAAATGGCTATCTATAATCGGTGGGGGCAACAATTATATTTTACTCGTAATATTAATGGTGGATGGAATGGAAAAGTTCGAGGACGTTTATGCCCACAAGCTGTATATACTTATAAAATACGCTATCAAGATTATCAAAACTACTATAAAGAAATAGTAGGTAAAGTAAGTTTGGTAAGATAATGTCATTTAAACTATAACACATCCTTTCTTGTAGCCTTCGATATTTATATAAAAAGGTAATTCATGGCTGTTAATATACCCGTATGGGATGGTTCATCTACATTTGCCGCTGGCCAAACGCCGTTAGGCTTTTATGATGCTCAACCTGATTTTGCATCTGATATAGATAATGTTGTTAAATGGTGTGCTCAAAAATTAGGATATCCGGTCAATGATGTAGAATTACCATCTGGCTCGTTTTATTCTTGTTTTGAAGAAGCTGTAAATGAATATGGTGGCCATGTTAATACATATAATATAAGAGATAACTTTCTTAATTTATATGCTGCAACAGCTTCCATGCAATTAACACAAAAAGCAGTTTCTGCCAATCTTCAAGGTATTATAGAATTGGCACAAGATTATGGTACCGAGGCTGGTGCTATAGGAAACGTAAATGTTTATACAGCATCCATTGCAGTTAAGAATGGAGTACAGGTATATGATTTAACAAGTACCTCATCAGTAACATTTGAACAAGGATCCCCGGATACAGATTCATTTGAAATAAGAAGAGTATTCCATGAGGCACCACCAGCCATTACTAGATTCTTCGATCCTTTCGTAGGTACCGGAGCTGGTAGTCAGCAAATGATGGATTCATTTGGATGGGGTGGTTATTCGCCAGGAGTATCATTTATGATGATGCCGATGTATGCAGATGTATTAAGAATCCAGGCAATTGAATTCAATGACCAAATACGAAAATCAGCATATGGCTTTGATATCAATAACAAGCAAATAAGATTGTTTCCAATACCATCTGGAGATGAAACAGTATATTTCAATTATATGCTTACCTCCGAAAAAGGTAATCCTTTAAAGTATAATGCAGAAAGCGGGTCTTTGATAAGTGATTATAGTACAATACCATATGGTAGAATGGATTATGATCTTATTAATGAAGTAGGCCGAAATTGGATACGTAGATATACTCTGGAATTAGCAAAAGAATTATTAGGGTTAGTTCGAAGCAAGTATAGCTCGTTACCGATACCTAATTCAGAAATCACATTGAATGGATCTGATTTAATATCTAACGCTGTTACTAAAAAAGAAGAATTGATTACTGAATTAAAAGAAACGTTAGATTCATTATCACGTCAAGCACAATTAGAAAGAAAGCAAGCCGAATCGGATGCGATGTTACAACAAATGAATAAAATTCCGTTAGGAATATATGTAGGGTAACATATGGCATTATTTGGATCAGGTAGAGATGCATCGTTAATTAGATCAATGAGCCGTGAATTATTACGGTATATTGATACTGAGGTATTGCATTATAAATTGGTATTAGATAGTACAAATGAAAATATATACGGCGAATCAGAACGTCGTACATATTATAAACCTACAAGAATTACAACAATAGTTCAGAAGGATGAAAAAACAGCTACCTCAGATGATTTTGGTTTAGAATTTAATCGTACTGGTATATTTGCATTTTTACGTGATGATTTAAAAGATAAAAATATTCATGTTGAAGAAGGTGATGTTATCGAATGGGATAATGAATATTATGAAATAGATAATGTAGGATCGTCGCAGTATTGGGCTGGTAGAAATCCATCAACATTGTTAGGCAATACTTCTGGTGAATTGGATGAGGAATTTGGATATAGTGTTGCTATAATAGCAGAAGCTCATGTTACTAAACGTAATAACATTAATATTGAAGAAGTTAGGTCCGGTATAAATAAACCGCCTTATATTTCACCAACAGATAGAGGGATATATAACTAATGGCTGAACTAGACAGAACAGATTCATCATTTACTAATAATCCAAAATCAAACCGAGCTGAACAAGTCCGGCGAGATGATGATACAATTAAAACGCAAGCATGTACAATATACGACCATGACTTTGCAATATTAACTTATCTTAGAGATGTTGCTAAACCTAAGATAATAGAAAATGATGCTGTTATTGATATACCAGTCATGTATGCCAATGGAGAAAAATGGAGCCAAGTTCAGGCACATGGATATATGAGAGATGCTAAAGGTAAAACAATGACCCCTCTTATTATGATCCGTCGTAATTCTATTGTCGAGCGTGATTCGATGAAAAAGCTAGATGTTAATAGAAATCCAGCTGGTAACAATTTAGTATTAGAAAGCAAGTATACGAACAGACATCGATATGATAGATTCTCTGCAACATCAAATTCAAAGCCTAACAAAGAATATTATGTAACGCTAATACCTGAGTTTGTTGATATATCTTATGATGTATTTATATGGACGTCGTTGCAAGAGCAAATGAATCAAGTATTAGAGCAGATAATACCATTAGGAGGATTTGCATGGGGCACGACCTGGAAATTTCCTTGTATAGTACAAGATGTGGCAAATGAATTATCTAATGATACTGGAGAAGATAGAACCGTAAGAGCTACATTACCAGTAACAATGAAAGGCACTATTTTTCCAGAAACAGAATTATATAAATCAAATGTGCAAAAGCAATACGGTATCAAGCAGATTAAATTAGCAGAAACTCAATTTACAGCGCCGCCTGATGGGTATGGAGATGATATAGGTACCAATGGTAATTTCCTACCGTTTTATCGACGGTTTGATCAATAGCGCAATATTTATTTAAAAGGTTATATTATGGCAACAAAGTTAACACAAGAAGAACTAGATAATTTAAAAAATCTAAAAGAACGCAGCGATTCAAAAGTATATGAATTTGGGCAGTTAGAAATAGAAATGCTATTAACGCATCAATATTTAGAATCACTGGATAATGCTAAAACCAAATTGAATGCCGATTTTGGTACGTTACAAAAAGAAGAGCAAGCTGCAGCTAAAGCATTAAATGAAAAATATGGCGATGGATCGGTTGATCTCGAGAAAGGTGAATTTATACCTACCGAATAGATTGTTTGGCTGATTAATATCATATTTATATAAAAACTTAATAAAAGGGATAATCAATGGCCGAAAGAATTGTAAGTCCTGGTGTGTTTACCAGGGAAGTTGACCAATCATTTTTACCAGCCGCAATAGGTGCAATTGGTGCCGCAGTTGTAGGACCAACCGTAAAAGGTCCAGCAATGGTACCAACAATTGTATCTGGGTATGATGAATACAGACAAATATTTGGAGATGTATTCATTAGTGGTTCTGGTGCAGATGAAAAGTCGTATAAATATTTAACATCTATATCAGCACAAAACTATTTAAAATATGCTGATACATTAACCGTGACAAGAATTATGGCTGGTGCGTATGCTCCTGCTGATTCTTTTGTAACATCATCCGGAGCCGGTAATTCATTTAGATTATATACATTAGCCGATGGCGCTATTATGAATAGTGGTCAAGCTGTAGCATCGTCAGAAGGAGAGGGAATAGCGGCAGATGAAACAACAAATAGCATGCTTGTTTCCGGTTCTGTTGATAACCTACGATGGGAAGTAGCAAATGTTAATAATAATTTAGGTACATTTAGTTTATATATTAGAAGAGGCGATGATACTTCAAGAAGAAAAACCATTGTTGAACAATATAACAATCTTACATTAGATCCAAATTCACCTAATTATATTGCACGGAGAATTGGTGATCAGGTATTTACAATGAGAGATTCCGGTGGCACTTCACCATTCTTGCAATTATCAGGTTCATTCCCAGTAAGGTCTAAATATGTAAGAGCCGAGGTACTTAAAACCACTCTTAATTATTTAGATTCAAATGGAAATGTTAGAGTAGGTGCTGCTTCCGCTTCATTACCACAAGCAGTATCAGGAACATTTGCTAATGGGTCAGATGGAAACGTTCAGCATCCACAGCAATTTTATAATGGCATTACCAATACCAATACGCAAGGATTTAATCTAAGTGTTACTGATGAAGGTAAAACAGCTTATACAGATGCTATTAATTTATTAAGTAACCAAGATGAATATGATATTAATTTGATATCATTCCCAGGATTACTTAATAGCGCAGCCAATCACGGTGCTATATTATCTACGGCAGAAAGCATGGTAGAAGGTAGAGGTGATTGTTTTATGATATCAGATCCAATATTATACGGGTCAGGATTATCAGCAGCACAAGCACAAGCAGAAGCAGAAGATTCAAGCTATAATGCAATGTATTGGCCATGGTTGCAAATCGCAGATAATGATTTAGGTCAGAATATTTGGGTACCAGCCACCACATTGATTCCAGGAGTATATGCATTTAATGATATGGTAGCTGCTCCTTGGTTTGCACCAGCAGGTCTTAACAGAGGTGGATTGGAAACAGTGATTCGAGCTGAGAGAAAATTAACTCAAACCAACCGAGATGATCTTTATGAAAGTAATGTTAATCCTATTGCAACTTTTCCTAACAGTGGAGTTGTAGTATTTGGACAAAAGACATTACAGAAAAAATCATCTGCATTGGATAGAATTAATGTACGAAGATTACTTATCGCATCTAAGAAATTTGTTGCATCATCTAGTAAGTTCTTGGTATTCGAGCAAAATACGACCGCAACTAGAAACAGATTCCTTTCTATTGTCAATCCTTATTTTGAAGATATCCAGCAACGTCAAGGTTTATATGCATTCAAGGTAGTAATGGATGAAACAAATAATACCCCAGACGTAGTTGATAGAAATCAATTAGTAGGACAGATATTCTTGCAACCAGCCAAGACAGCAGAATTCATTATTATTGATTTCAATGTTTTACCAACGGGAGCTGCTTTTCCAGAGTAAAAATTAGGAAAGTAGATATTTATATAAAAGAGGAAACATAAATGGCACAATTATTAGATCCAACCGAGATATTTTTTACCGCATATGAACCAAAAGTAAGTAACAGGTTTATTATGTATGTAGATGGGATTCCATCATATCTTATTAAAGCTGCATCTAGACCATCAATCGATCAAGGTGAGATTGTATTAGATCACATCAACATTGAAAGAAAGATCAAAGGGAAGAGTCGTTGGCAAGATGTTAGCATTACATTATATGATCCAGTAGTACCATCCGGTGCTCAGGCAGTAATGGAATGGGTACGATTGCATCACGAATCTGTAACAGGTAGAGATGGTTATTCTGACTTCTACAAAAAAGATATCACTTTCAATGCTTTAGGACCAGTTGGTGATAAAGTTGAGGAATGGACATTGAAAGGTGCTTTTATTTCTTCTGCCACCTTTGGTGATATGGATTGGAGTACAGAAGACCCGGTTCAAATCGAGCTTACATTGAAATATGATTATGCAATATTGCAGTTCTAATCTGTAAACATATATTTAAAGTAAAGGCCTTCATATTTATATGGAGGTTTTTACTGTTCTGCATATTTATATAAAAGTTATAAGGAGTATTAATGAGCAACGAATTACCCAACCATAGGTCGGCAGGAACACCAGCCAATCCAACCCCAGAAGCAGCACAACCACCTAAATTTCCAACGGAGATTGTAACATTGCCATCTAAAGGATTACTATATCCAAAAGACAATCCATTGGCATCAGGTAAAGTGGAAATGAAATATATGACGGCTAAAGAAGAAGATATTCTTACTACTCAATCATATATTCAGCAAGGAGTTGTATTAGACAAATTATTTCAATCTCTTATTGTAGGAAATGGTGAAGGCCAAAGAATCAATTACAATGATTTACTGGTAGGTGATAAAAATGCAATTATGATTGCTGCACGTATCTTAGGATATGGTAAAGATTATGTAACAGAGGTTACTACTCCTTCCGGTAAGAAACAACAAGAAACAATAGACCTCACTAGCATTGATGATCGTCCATTTGACGAAGGTTCGATAGAGGCTGGGGTAAATGAATTCTCATTCCAGCTACCGACCAGTAAACGAACTATAACGTTTAAAATGCTATCGCATAGAGACAATGATATGATTGAAAAAGAATTGAAAGGTCTTAAAAAGCTTCAAAGAAAGACTGGAGGTGCCGATCCACAATTAACAACTAGATTGGCACATTCAATTACGTCTATAGATGGAGATGAGGATAAAGAAAAAGTTCGTAAATTTGTTCGTGATGAATTATATGCAATTGATTCCAGAGCCTTAAGAGCACATATGAAAACAGTTCAGCCTGACGTTGATATGGATATTGAATTCATTGATGAAGAGACTGGAGATCCATTTACTTTAGGCTTACCGATAGGAGTCAACTTTTTTTGGCCTGACGCCTAGCTACCGACTTACACTTCATAAACAAATATTTGATCTTATATATTGGGGTAAGGGTGGATTCACCTGGTCTGATGTATATGATATGCCGATCTGGTTACGTACATTTTATATTAGAAGTGTAGACAATGTGCACAAAGAAAAATCAAAGGCCGAAGAAGAAGCCACTAAAAAGGCCAAAGCAGCGTCATCTAGACGACGATAATTCGCTATCCTTATATTTATAACAAAGAAGGGTACTATTATGGCAAAAGATCCATTAGAACATTATGGTAAGCAAATCAATGAATCTATATTAGGTTCATTTCTTGGATTAATGTTTGCTCCTAAATTAAAACGTACATTTAGCAAGATATATAAAGAAGCAGAGGCAGATCCAGAATTAAAAGCTGCTTTAATAGATTACGCTAAACAAAGCCAAAATGTTAAGCAAGTAATAAAATCAATATGTGCTAGAAATCCACATCTTTCAAATTGTAAAAAAAGATTTCGTCATACTAGATAAGGAAATCTATGGCAGATAATAATGATTTGTTACGGGAACAGGTTGACTTAACAAGGCAATTAGTTAGTGCAATGCAAGATGTAGCATTTACTCTCGGTAAGGTAGCAGAAAAAATGGGAGTAGCGGCAGATGAGACGGAAAGACTTAGCAATGATACTGATGAAATAGAAAAGTCATTAAATAAAATTGTTGGATTAAGCAATCAATATAATGATGAATTGCGAGATAATTATATAGTTAGTAAAAATATAGTCGATAAGTTAGAAGAAGAAATGCATGCATATGTGGCTTTAAACGGTGGATTAGAAAATTTAAATGCAGAACAAGCCGAACGAGTAACTCGACTTGAGCACATTATAGGTGCTCAACGAAAATTGCAAGAATTAGGTGAAGATGAAATAGATAATCGTCGCAAAATTTTAGATTTATTAGGCAATGCAAGCCAAGAATTGGATAGCTTTATTGATAAGTATATACCCATGGGTAGAGCGTTATCAAAAATTATTGGCCTTAACAAAATAAAATCGAATCTGCAGGAAGGTCATAATGCGGCTATGGATGCATTCAATGAGACGCTTGCAACAGGAGGCGATATAACCAAAGCTTCAAGCCAGGCAATGAAAAAATTCATGAAAGTTGTAAAATTAGGACCATTGTTGGCATTGGCAATTGTTGCGGCGTTAGTGCAATTAGTAAAATTGGCAGCTACATTAGAAAAACAATTTGCCGAAATGGCAAAAAATATAGGCACTACAGTAGCTCAAGCCGAGGCATTATCAATTGAATCACAAAATGTAGCTGAATCATTAGATAATCAGTTAATATCAATGAAAGATGTATTAACAGTTCAGCAAGCTACGATAAAAGAATTTGGTAATATGTCAATGTTATCTGCAGAAGTTGCTGCAGAAGTTGCTAATATTGGAGAAGCATTTGGTTATGGTGCTGAACAAGCAGCCGCAGTAAATAATGCATTAATAGGATTAGGAGTACCTGCCGCGGATGCCGCGGATGCGCAAAGAGAATTAGCTACGGAAGCTGCACAAGCAGGTCTTAATGTAGGCGCTGTTACTGCAGATATTGCCCAAAATGCAAAAGCAACGGCAAAATTCTTTGGTGGTAATGTTAAAGCATTAACTAAGGCCGCATTCGAAGCTGGTAAATTAGGTGTAAGTTTAGATCAAATGGCCAAGACAGCTGAATCATTATTAGATATAGAATCAAGTTTAGCCAACCAATTTGAATTTATGGCCTTAACCGGCAAAGAAATTAATTTTGATGAGGCACGTCGATTAGCAGCGAATAATGATATAGCAGGTGCTACTAAGCTAATATTAGATGGAATGGGTGGAATAGATGAATTTAGTAAGATGGATCTGTTCCAAAAAGAAGCTGCGGCTAAGGCAGCAGGAATGTCTGTTGAAGAATTATCTAAATCTTTAGCAATACAAGATAAATTAACAAATGCAACGAAAGGACAATTACTCGCGGCGAAAGGATTAAATTTATCGACGGAACAATTAGCCAATATGACGCCGGAACAATTGGAGCAGGCATTGGCACAAGAACAAGCGGCCAAACGGATGTCAGCTGATTTTGCAGATATGGGAAATCAAATTAAATTAGCTTTATTACCAGCTGGTAAATCTTTCTTAAAGATTATATCAGCACTTACACCTATATTTAAAATAATTAGTGGACTCGTGGAACTCATTGCATTTGGTATCGAGCAATCCGCCCTAGCTCTTGAAATAGCGTTTAGACCTATAACGACTGCGATTGAGGGATGGGAAAAATTACTAAGTGGAGATCTAATAGGCGCCGTGAAGCTGTTTGCTAAATCAGTGCTCGAGCAGCTATTATTTCCATTTCAGATAGTATATGAAAATGCTATAAATGCATATAAAAGAATAATGGGGCTTTTTGGTGGAAATACTGATATACCTGTATATGATTTAGCTGAAGAAGCAATGACAGTGACAGGTATAAATGATGGTGTTATCGATCCTAGTGGAAATATCATATCAACAGCGCCTGGCGATTATCTATTAGCAACACAAGATCCAGGAGGCCTAGCTTCTGATGTTAGAGGTGGTTCTGGCAATGGATCAATGGAACGAGTAGAAGGGTTATTGCAGCAGTTAATAAATGCAGTATCTGGAAGACCGGTACAAGTCATCGTAGGTGATAGAGTAGTAGACGAAATCAGAGCACAGGCGGATATTAATAGTACATATCTAGTAGGAGCAAGATAATGGCATTAACAGAATTAGTATCGAATTTATCCGCTGGTATATGGAATCCAGAAGCTTCGCCACAAGGAAGTACTCCTGCACGGTCGCCATTCGCAATGCCAATTGGCCCAGGTTCTAGTAATACCCCTATAAATGCGATAGGAGCAGCTCCTTCATCTACCGGCCAATCATTATTTTTAGAAAATACAACAGCCAATATTGGCACGTTTATAAGATTCCGTCCTGGATTTAATAATTTTGGATTCTTTAACCTAGGACCAGGCTATCGAGAAAGCAAAGATAATTATCCAATATTTACTGCATTAGGAGAAAGTGGTACATCTAGAAGAATGAATCAAGGAGGTATAGGATTTCCATTCCCTATAGGACCGACCGGTAATGTATATGATTGGAAGCCAAATGCTCATACCGGATGGAATAAAGATAACAAATATAATGATAATATAGGTGCTATATATGGTAACTCTGGATTAGCAGATACATATACAACCAATTCTCCAATTGATGATATATACAATAAAGTAAAAGTTAGATCTGCGGCCTGGAATAAGAACAGTTTTGGACTAGCAACAGATCAGCCTTTTATATTACGAGGAATACAAAGAGATAATAATTCAGATCCACAATATTGGGGAGGATTTGCAGATACCTTAACTGATATACCTCGAGGTGGAATAACCACTGCCGTCGAGCGCGAAGCCGTTGATAAAGCTAGAATTGGCAAGTTTATGATATCACCGAAAGGATTGATATTTCAGGCTAAGCAATTTGGCCTGCAATTAATGAATCCAAATGTTGAAGGTGTAACTGGATTCTGGACAGGGGTAACTCCTAGGTCCAATAAAATATATAATCCATTATCGGTATTTAGCCTAAATGCACCAGTGCCATTTCATGTCAGACGTGATTCGTTTGATCCATCTGGATTGACATCCTATAATTATGAATCTGTTATTAAGGAGCGTAATATATTAGGATTTGGTACTCGATTTAACCGATTGACTACATTACATACCGAAGCGTTTAATGGATTTGGATTAGGACCATTATTTAATACTCCAATTGGATTACCATATTTAACAATAACAGATTTAACAGGTCCTAAGTCCGTATTAGGTATAGGTATTACATCTAATAAGCGATATACTAATACATCTTTAAGACAGAGTAAATTACTGAATAAACCAACTAAAGGATTACGGTTTGTTACTACACCATACTCAGTACTTCAATCACCTGTTATGTTTGCTGGTGTCGCTCTCACGCCGGTTGATGATGGTAGCACGTATGATATCACGCGATATAAAGATGATAATACCTATACATCGCCAGATGCGTTAGCATCATTGCCTGGTCCGAATCTTGCAAGAGAATATAATTCACCTTTAACAAAAGAAGAAGAAGCTGAATGGGCTGGCAAAGGTATTATTAAATTACGTGAAACATATGATGAAATAAAGAAAGATCCTGCTAAATCTAAAGTATTAGGTAAGAATGATGGCAATATTAAAGATATAGGAAAGCGTTATGCTACAGTAGCATATGGCGATCTTAACAGAACTACAACAGATGGTAGTACTAGTACCATTACACCAAATGATTTCCGTGATAACGTGCCGTTGAATAGAGCAAATTACGGATTAGAATTTTCTCAGAGACCTAAAAATACCGGAGTTGGTAAAAATGCTAAGGACAAAGAGTATAAGGATAGTAATTTAGTTAAAAGAATTGGTATTGGCGATTATGGCGATCTTAATACAATGGATAGGAGCAATCCACGATATGTAATAGATAATAAGGCCACTGTTATTACATCGCACAAAGAAAAAGCCGACCAATTGGTATTAGGTAATAGTACGAAAGATTTGGTTAAATTTGTAATAGCTGAATATGACAAGCCTACAGATACATATAATACGGTAGCCAGATTTAGATCGTATATTGATTCGGTTAGTATGACAATATCAACTGCTACCGGAGAGCTACAACAAGCATATGCACGTATTAAAGAAGGTAATTATGATAGTACATCGAGAAATTTAAGTATAGATTTTAAAGTACCAGTATTATCTGCAGTAGAGCGTGAAAGAGTAATGAATAGTCTAAATACGTTAGCTAAGATAGGTTATGGCGATAGTGTAAAGAAAACAGTAGCACGGTTAGGCGGCGGCACGAAAACAACATTATCACCTGTCTTAAACAACTTAAAATTAATTATCGGTAATTATACTAAAATATATGGCTATATAGAAACATTATCATTTGATATTGATACTGAATATTCCTGGGATATTGATCATGAGCAGCCAATGATAGTAAATGTATCAATGACATTCAAGGAATCGGCTAATAGTAAGAGCGCCGAGGCAAGTGATTATACTAATGGATTACTTTCCGGCGGTAGTAGTCGAGTAATAGGATAAGAATGGAACGTTATAACTCATTAAAAACAGCTAGAATAGACAATAATGGTAATTTAGGTAAAGAATATTATCGTGCTATTATCATACCATCATATGCAAGAGATTCACGTGATACCTATTTCTATTCTCGAGAAGGAGACCGATTAGACTTATTGGCACATGAATTTTATGGACAATCGACACAATGGCCTGTAATTGCATCTGCAAATAATTTAGGAAAGGGTACATTGAGTATCCGGCCTGGAAAATTAATACGAATCCCATTTAATCCGTAAACCATGTCATTCTATTTTGATACTAGTTATAATAAAGCTTTAATTCATGAACTAACCGATCATCGATTTAATCCAGATAATTGGACAGCAAATTCATCAGATCCGGAATTATTAAATGTACAGTCTCAATTTTTACGACGATATACCAATGTTAGTGGCAGAGTATATTATCGGGAGTCTGCCACATTAGGAACTTTTGAAGGTGATGATGACGTCGATGTACCTTCATTTGCATTAGCATCAGTAACTCCTGCTGTATTAAATACTGTTGGCGGTGATACCAGGCTACGTCCTGGCACGCGCCGCGCAATTCCTCTCGAGAATGATATGGATGGTAATTTATATACCCCACGCATTACACGATTCGAATACACAATCGGTGGTACGGACCGCACTGGAAAAGTAGTAAAAGGTTCAATGGATATTGAATTGGCTGGTAATGATTTTCTTGAAGATGTATTAGAAAATGTAGCTGTAATTGGTAATAAGATACGATTTATTTGTAGTGCTGGATTCTCCGTTGAGGATTCAATTAAAGACAAATCCGCTACAGCAAATAAATTTGAAGCCTCTGGCAGAGTTTATAATTTTAAATACACTAACACAGGTAAGTCATATCAGTCATGGAAAGTAACGATAGATATTATGGGTACTACAGATGCATATGCGCAATTAAAAGTTGATGCTGATATTAATCCAAATTCTACATTTTATCCATTTAAATATAAAACCGTTAAAATTAAGGATGGTACCGCAAAAAACATAAGTAGTGTAGCAGAATTATTTGCTGCATATTTTCAAGAAACTAGAAGCGAATGGAATTCAGATAAATATGGATATATTAAAACATCTGAAGATCTAATATTTGGATTTGATAAGGCACGTGAAAGCAGTGAAATTACAAATAGTTTTATAAATTTCTTTAGCGGAGATAATTATGAAAATTCATATATAAGTTTAGGATCTATATTAATTCTTATTAATAAATTAGTTAAATACTTAGGTAAAAGGTCCTTTGATGAAGATCTAGAAAATACTGAATTTAGATTTGCCGATGACGCAAAAGGTACTTGTCCAGATTATTTAGTTTCATGTAATCCTGGACTAGTAGTATTCACTGGCCAGAAGTATTGTCCAGCCAATGGCGATGCATATTATATTGGCAATAAAAATACTACTGATAAAGGTATATTACAATTAGTCAATACCCAGACACCTGATTATTACTCGAGAATCCTAGATGCTGGGGATTTGTCAAATGTAATGATAAGCCAGTATGTAATTTTGGATTTTTTTAGTACGATAACAGCTAATAATCCTAATGGCAATAATATACAAGAATCAACATTCCAGCAATTTTTTAAACAACTATTCAGCCAAATACGAGCTGCCACCGGTGGCTTAGTTGATTTAGATTTATATACATCCTTAAAGGACGCGGCAAGTGTAGATGAAACATTAGTATATCATATATCAGATCGAAATATACAGCCGGATGATCCTAAATCATTACCACCTCCCTTAGGATTTTATATATATGCAACCAACCAACGGCTTATTTTAAATTATGATAAGAATCCTGGATTTGAAATAAATGCATCCGTACCTAAAGACTTAGCAGCTAAAGCATTTGTTGCGGATTCAAATTTGATCTCAGGACAAATAAATCAACGTGCAGGTAATGCCGACTTTAATTTTTTAGATCCAAATGAACTTGGTGAGATAGAATCTCAATTCGAATCTGCGGCTAAAAATATTGCCGAGTCGGATAATGAATTGGAAGATAGAAATACTATAAAAACATCCATGCAAAAGATGTATCAAAATAATTTAATAAGTTTAAGTTCTCCAGCAGTACCAACTCCTGATGAAATTGCTCAACGAAACACGACAATTACTAATTTTAGATTAACTATAAAGGCCAGAGCTCTAGTTGGAATAAAATGGGGGAATGGTATTGCTATTACACAGCGAGCAGACTATGCATCACATATAAACCGAGGCTTACCAAGTAGTATACCAAAAAATACGGCTTTTACTGTATTAGGTATCAAGCATAGCTTTGATCTATCTGAAGATAAAGGATTATCGGCCCAGCGCTGGATGACAGAATTAGATTGCCAGGCAACTATTAGAACAGATGCAGAAATGGCTGCAGTAAAATATTTAGGATTAGATGACAATGCTGCAATTAAAAGATTATATGGATAATGAGTCGCTGGAAAACTAAAATACGATACGGATATACCACTAACGGTGAATTCATAAACACACTCACAACAGATACATATGAAGGACCATTCTTCGAACAGCGTGGTCGGTATTATGAATCCAATCCCAACAGCCAAACGCTAAGCCGATACGAATTAACCAGAATACCAGTAGAACTAAATAACGCCAATACAAAAAAGTATAATGAATTAACATCAGGCACATTCCAGCCAAGACAAATAATTCAACCTTACTTTCCAATACCAAAAGATTCAGATTATCAAAACTCATTCTTCACTCGATATATAGTTCAGAAGCGAAATGAGCGTCAATTCATATATGAAGTATCTTCTGCTAATTACTCAGAGATCTCTGCTTCTCCGCTATTTGCTTCGGCCACATTGGAATGGCAATTGATAGGTACTCCGGAAGATGTTGCAAAAAAGAATGCTGATGAGATCCGAAAGGCATCAAAAGATATTATTGGATTACGAGATTTTCTTACTATATTAACTGAATTCAATGATCGGTTTGAAACGGATGCAGAATATAGCGAAACAAAACTTTGATCTAGGATTATTGAAATTATTTTCTTAAATTCATTATGTGAGAATAATCGAGAGTATACCAGAACTAGAGAACTTCAAAGATGAGTTAGCTAAGTCTAGGAGCTTTTGGATTCCAATCTATTCAGACCAATATCGTCATTACGTAAACACCCGATTATCATTCATATACATTTATTTAATTGATTTAGATGATGCTTATATAGTACCATTCAATCATAAAGATTGTATATGCCTGGAATCCGAACGTCTACAAGAGTTAGTATCCAGCCAGGATATCTATGTACTTAACAAGAAGCGGTTCACTCATTTCTATTCAAACGAAGTCTATGACGCTGATTTGGTATCTTATTGGCAAGCAAATTTATCATTGGATTTAGAGGATACAGATACTCAGGCTCATTCGTGGTTTGCCAAATGGTATCACAATGAAACCAATATTAATGATATCATACCAATAACTCGACATTATGAGAGATGTGGCAATATTGTGAAAAAGTTTATGAAAGCATTTACCGGATTTGAAAAGGATGCTTTATTTGATACATATGACCATATGGTGATAGATAATTTGTATTCTATAGAGCAGAATGGAATGCAGGTTGATTACAATGTGTTCCTGGAATCATTCAGAACTAACAATTTATTTCGCAATACAGCTTATACAGAATACAATATATATACATCCACCGGAAGGCCTTCAAATAAATTTGGAGGAGTAAATTATGCGGCTCTAAATAAAGAGGACGGGTGCCGAAAGTCATTTGTATCTAGATATCCGGCCGGAATGCTTATTGAGATGGATTATGATTCATATCATTTACGGTTAATGGCTAAGCTGACAGGATTTGATTTGCCAAAAGAATCTATACATGCTTATTTTGGTACGCATTATTTTGGAACGGAAGAATTAAGCAAAGAGCAATACGAAGAAAGCAAGCAGATAACGTTCCGGCAACTGTATGGTAGAGTAGATGACAAATACAAGCATATAGAGTTCTTCCAGAAGACCAGCGAATTCATAAAAGAGTTGTATCAGACATTTCATGCGAATGGATATATTGCAACTCCTATCTTTGGAAGAAGAATCACCAGAGCTGCAAACTCAGGAATGAATGCAACAAAGCTTTTCAATTATTATCTTCAAGCAACAGAAACGGAATACAGTATAACATCCATACAAGCAGTTAATGAAGTACTAAACGATTACAATACCAAATTGATATTATATACTTATGATTCTCTGCTATTTGATTATGATATGAAGGATGGTAAGGAATGCATATTGAAGATTCAAAAAGCAATGAGTAACAATGGAGACTTTCCAGTTAAGATAAAGGCAGGCGCCGATTTACATGATTTAATCGACGTAACTAGTAAAGTATTGGTTTAGGTCGATATTTATTTAAAACGTAAACTAGGGCAGGATGAATATTAATGATGATGTAATACGTGAATGGTTTTATCGACTACCAAAAGGTTATGCAGAAGCACCGTATTCTGAATCAGAATTATTTGTATTGGCAGATGTAATTGCCGAACATGATGCAACCGTCGGTAAACCTATACCAGAAGCAGTGGAGTTGGTTACTGAGGAAGATTCGGATATAGTATCAATTATTAAATCTATTGGATTGCCGCAAAATGTAAATACATCAATTATTGATGTGTATAACGGGCTATCGGATAAAGAGAAAGACGAATTCAATAAAAACTTAAGAACACATACTATTAAATCATTTGTAAGTTCCGGATGGAAATCATTTGAAAAATTCTTTGAAGTAAATGTCGGTGGCCCTCGAGGAGGAATGGGTAATGGTGAAGTACCGATATTATTAGGCGTAAAGGATTCTGAGCCAGGTGGGACTTCTCAACATGATATTGTCATGCCATATGGTGAATGGGAAGTTAAAGAATTATCTAAAGGAAACGCATTTGACCCGGCATCGCTAGGCATTGCTACCCAATATAAATTATCTAGCAACATTCAAGAGTTTTATAATGAAATAGTAGAACCGGTATCTGCCATTGGCGATCCTTATGAAAGTTTAAAGGATATGGTGGATCCTGAATCCGCAGAATCTTTAAAAAAATTAATTATGATATTCGAGACTCGGTTTATAGAAAGTATTGATATTCAAAATATAAAAAGCATTCGTAATTGGAAAAAGTCCGCATTTCATAATTGGTATGAAGGATTTAAAGAATTACATAATATTTTTTATAAAACAAATTTAGATGTTGATATAAAAGACACGAGGTTGTCAGTAGCCTCAGGTGGTAAGCAGCAAACATATTGGATAGCAGATAAAGATGCTGAAGAAATAAATACATCTTCAAGTAATGATTCGACGGCAACTATTACTGTTGGTGATCCGATTGATAATATTAATACAAATATCAAAGTTTGGTTTAATCGCATCATGCAAAATGAATTTATTAAGAATCCAAACCAATTTATATCTGAGCTGAATGCTATTAAAACTAACTTTTTTGAATCTATATATGGCCTAATTTGGTATAAAAATAGAAACCCAAAACCACATATAGCAAGCGCATCTGATTTTGGTGTTGAACGATTAGCCGGAAACAGATATATGATTATTGATCTCCAGGCACCAACAGCACAAGGATATGCATATTTAGAAGCACAGGAGTAATGCATGAGGCCACAACTGCTATGTACATTTGCACATCGCAATGATTTAAATATCATTATAGATTATGTCACGGCCTCTTACACAATACCAGAGAATAGATTGTTTGTGTTTAGTAACACAGATACCCCAGACGATTTATATATAACATTTAATATAGAACCAGGTGCGGCTAGAAGAACTAGCAATACAATATCAATACACCGTAAAAAAGAAACCAATACATTATATACAGTTAATGCATTGAATGTAGTTGTAAAATCATGTAACAATGGAGTTTTAGATAAAAGTTTCATTATCGATTGGAATCGTTACAAAAATTCCTTATTATTAACAGCCGAGGATGAATTACGGCATATTAGATTGGATTTTTATAGGCGCGTGAATTTGTAACAGAAACATATTTATAAATGAATACTATTAACAAACGGAACCACCGAATGAAAAAACCATTACTAGATACATTTAATAGAATCGGAGGTAAGCGACTTAACGAAGCTCATGCATGGGAACGAGAAGAAGGCAAACCATTACCAACATTAGCCGACGTTAAAGCTGCGCATGAAGCCAATTCATTACAAGAAGATGATACAAATGCATCTAAATTACCAGAAGCATGGATTGAAGCGAATCCTAGAGAATATGAAAACGCCATCGCTGCAATTATCGACGCAGCCTGGGAACAATTATCTGATTTAGGTTTTGGACCTTGGGCAGAGGATTCTGGGTATGAGTATCCATCGGATGAAGAAGAAGAATATCTTAAAGATAAAATACTGAAGCGGGTTGCTGAGGAACTTGCATAAAGGACACCGAAATGAAAAAAACATTACGAGACACATTTAACAGAATTGGCGGTAACCGTCTTAACGAAGCCCATGCATGGGAACGTCAACCAGGTAAGCCATTACCAACAATGGCAGATGTAAAGGCCGCACATGAATCCAAATCATTACGAGAGGATGAATATGACGATGAGGATGGTAATGATGAGCCATGGGAATCTAGTGATGGATGGAATGAAGATTATTTTGACGAGAATGGTGTATTGTCGGCAATGGATTTAGCTGCTAAGATATCATATGAAATCAGAAACGCTAGACGTGGTTCATATGCCATTGGCGAGGATAGTATATCTGCAATGACAGAAGTTCTCGAAGAGCTTCGTGATGAGTTAGATGATGCTATAGGAAACATCAAAGGTGATGCTCAAGGCATCCGATAAAATAACAATTACCAATTAACAAATAACAAATAACAATTTTTTTCAATACTTTTTTACGAACCATTAGGATTTGTGAAAGAAAGTACTTATATTAATAATTATTAACCATTAAAAAATAGGATTAACAAATGGCAATTGATTTAGACGCAATCAGAAGCAAACTGGGCAAGCTCCAGACACAAACAACCAGGCAGAACAATCTGTGGAAGCCTGAACCAGGTAAGCAACAAATTAGAATTGTTCCTTATCAGCACAACAAAGAGAATCCATTTCTTGAAATGCATTTTCATTATGATCTTGCAAAACGCAATTATCTATCACCAATGACATATGGTCGTCCTGACCCGGTTGTAGAATTTTCCGAAAAACTAAAATCATCTGGAGTATCTGATGAATGGAAGTTAGGTAAGAAGATGGAACCAAAAATGAGGACTTATGTACCTGTTGTTGTAAGAGGTAAAGAATCTGAAGGTGTTAAGTTTTGGGGATTCGGTAAAACAGTATATACTGAAATCCTAGGATTTATCGCAGATCCAGATTACGGTGATATTACAGATCCAATGAATGGGCGTGATGTTGTAGTAGAATTTACACCATCTGATTCTCCAGGAACATATCCGAAGACAGCGATTCGTGTAAAGCCTAATACATCGGCTCTAACAGAAGATCGCAATATTGCGGAGCTAGTAGCTAGCAAGCAACCTAACATCTCGGATATCTTCAAAGAACCATCATATGATGAACTTGAGAAGGCATTGGAGAATTGGTTGAATCCAGAAGAAGGTGAAACGGCAGAAGAAAGTGCATCAGCACCAGCCGCGGCAGCTCCTGCTGGAAATGTAAGTAAAGTCGATAACGTATCAGATGCGTTTGACGAATTGTTTAACAAGTAATTAAAAAAGGTTATAGATGGCAGGTAAAACTAAAAGCCAGCAGACTGATCAGTTAGCAATTGATCTTGCAGAGGCATTGAATAAGAAGTTTAAAAACACCAATCATAAGACAGCATTCTTTCTTGATGGTGATACTGATACTCCGGCAGATGTAAAGGGTTGGGTTGGTACCGGGTCATCTATGCTAGATCTTGCAATATCCAATAGACCTAATGGAGGATTTCCAGTTGGTCGGATTACAGAGATTACTGGTCTTGAAGCATCGGGTAAGTCATTATTGGCTGCCCATGCTTTGGCCAATACTCAAAAGGCAGGTGGTATGGCAGTATATATTGATACTGAAAATGCTATTAGTCGAGACTTTTTAGAGGCTATTGGAATTAATCTTGAAAAGATGTTATATGTTCCATTAGAAACTATCGAGGATATTTTTGAGGCAATTGAAGGTATAATTGAATCAATTAGAAAATCTAGTAAAGATCGGTTAGTTACAATTGTAGTAGATTCCGTAATGGGTGCATCGACTAAAATTGAAATGGCGGCTGAATATGATAAGGATGGATATGCAACTTCCAAGTCCATTATTCTATCCAAGGGTATGAGAAAGCTAACTAATATGTTAGGACGTGAAAAGATTTGTTTGATATTTACAAATCAGCTGCGTACTAGGTTAGGTGTTAGTTTTGGAGATCCATGGACCACCTCGGGTGGTAAAGCTATACCATTTCATGCATCAGTAAGATTAAGATTGAAGTCAGTCGGTCAAATCAAAGTTAAAAAAGATGGCATTGATCAAGTCGTTGGTGTTAAGACGAGAACCCAAGTTGTAAAAAATCGCATGGGACCTCCTTTGAAAACGGTTGATTATGATATCTATTTTGAGTCTGGTATTGATGATTATGGTGGATGGCTAAATATTATGAAAGATCATAAAATAGTTTCTCAGGCAGGTGCATGGTATACATATACTAGCGATGCTGGAAAGGCTGTAAAATTCCTATCTAAAGATTTTGAAAAATTAGTAATTGATGATGATACTCTGAAAACTGAGATATATAATGCAATTTGCAAATCATATATTCTTAAGTATAAGCCAGGTGAAGATATTGGTATAGATGATATAATAATTGATGATGAATTTGTAAACGAAGAAGGATGAATTCTAGATACAAGCAAATTTTAAATCAAATTAACGAGGAGCGGGTTGAACAGGAAGGACAAGACAGAAATAGTCATATTATGGTTATTGATGGTCTTAACCTGTTCATCCGAGTCTTCTCGGCTATACCATCATTAAATGATGATGGAGACCATATCGGAGGTGTTGTTGGATTTATGAGGTCATTGGCCGCTGTTATACGAATGCATAAGCCTACTAGATGTGTAGTAGTATTCGATGGTAAGGGTGGATCTGTAAAGCGTAGAAAGATATATTCTGATTACAAGGCCAATCGAGCAGTAAGAACGCGACTCAACCGACATGATGAATTTGAAGATCTGGAAGATGAGCAAGCCTCGATGAGACGACAGTTCAACCGAATGATTGAATATTTAAATTTATTGCCTGTTAATATTATGGCAATAGATAATATTGAAGCCGATGATGCCATGGCATATATCGCGAATGAAATTTATACTAAAGATTCTCAAAAGGTAACTATAGTATCTACCGATCGAGATTTCTTACAACTAGTTAACAACCGTATTCAAGTATGGAGTCCAGTTAAAAAGAAAATGTATACTTCAGAAACACTTGCCGATGAGGTAGGAATGCATCACAAAAATTATTTGATGTATCGTATGTTCTCTGGAGATAAATCAGATAATATTCCAGGGGTAGATGGCGTTGGATTAAAAACATTAATTAAAAATTATCCAATGCTATTAAACCAGCCTGTCTCATTAGATGAGATGAAAGAATATACGGCTGATAGAGTTGCTGATTCGAAATTAAAGATATACCATAAAGTGCAGTCAGGCATTGATTCAGGTGTATTAGATCGCAACCATCAATTGATGCAGTTACAAGAAGTAGATATATCAGGAAACGCGAAAATGTTGATACTTGATAAGACACATGAAACAACTCATCGAACTAACATATTAGAATTCAAAAAGATGTTCATGGTCGATAAATTATATACATCTATTAAAGATGTCGATTCCTGGCTGCTTAATTCATTTAATTCATTGAATGCTTACGCTAGCATTTGATTATTTAAAAAATTATTATATATTTGATGTATGACATTAAAAATAAAAAGAAATAGTACATGACTGATCGTTTGTCGAATTTTGGATATACGTTCCAAATAAAAGCAATTACATCTTTATTAACTGATAAAATATTTCTACAGCAGATATCCGATATATTAATTCCGTCATATTTTGAATCAGAAGCCAATCAATGGATAGTTGAAACAATATTAGATTATAGTCGGGAATATAAAGCATCGCCTTCATTAGAAGTAATGAAGGTTAAGATGGTAGATATTGAAAATGATGTTCTTAAGACTCAAATTGTAGATCACCTTAAGGATGCATGGAAATATTCCGGCGCTGATGATTTAGAGTTTATTAAAGAGCAAGCAATTGAGTTTTGCAAGAATCAAGAAATCAAAAAGGCTATATTAGATTCAGTATCATTGCTTAAGAATGGTAAGTATGAAGATATTAAAGCTAAAATTGATACTGCCTTAAAGGCCGGCGGTGATAAAGATATTGGACATGATTATATGATTGATATCGATGCACGGTATACAGATGCCGTACGGTTCCCTCAAGAAACGCCATGGGAGATTGTTAATGAATTAACTGATGGTGGATTGGGTAAAGGTGAGTTAGGTGTAATGGTTGCACCAGCCGGTATTGGTAAGTCTTGGGCATTAATGAATATAGGTGCACATTCTGTTAAGAAAGGAAAAACTGTATTACATTATACATTAGAATTAAATGCTGCATATGTTGGATTGAGATATGATTCTGTTATAACTGGTATTGCAAATCAAAATCTAAAGCATTATCAGGATGAAGTAAAAGAAAAATTGGAAGGAGTAGATGGTGATTTAATTATCAAATACTATCCAACAAAGACAGTATCAGTATTAGGTATCAAATCTCATATTGAAAAATGTATAATGCAAGGCAAGCATCCAGACTTAATTATTGTAGATTATGCTGATTTGTTACGAGGCCACGGACAAGAGAAGCGGCATGAATTGGAAGGTATATATGAAGACCTTCGAGGAATGGCAGGTGAATATGAAATCCCAGTCTGGACCGCATCTCAAGCAAATAGATCAGCATTAGAGGAAGATGTTATCGATGCAAGTAAGATTGCTGAATCATATGGTAAGGTAATGGTGGCTGATTTCATTATATCACTATCTAGAAAGGTAACAGATAAATTAGCTGGTACTGGTAGATGGCACGTAATTAAAAATAGGTTTGGACCTGATGGTATTACATTGCCAAGTAAAATGAATACATCTAATGGACAATTTGATATATATAATGATACATCTGTACAAGGTAAAGATGCACAGAAACAAATGTCTAATGGAAATGAAATGGCTCGGAAGTTATTGTCTCAAAAATTTAAGGAAATCAAGAGCGGTGATTTCGGTTGAAAAAGCTTTACTTTTTTAAGTCAAAAACAGAGTTAATAGCTCCGCGCGAACATATTTATATAAGAATTCGTTAATTATCGTATCGCGCGAGAGTATAAATCTTTAAAAATATAAGGTCATAAAATGGAACTATCTAATGAAATACTCTCCGATATCACCGTACATATGAAGTACGCTAAATATCAATCGGAAGTACAGCGAAGAGAAACATGGGAAGAATTAGTTACTCGGAACAAAGAAATGCATATTAAAAAATATCCTGCTATCAAAGATGAAATAGAAGCAGCATATAAATTTGTATATAATAAAAAAGTATTACCATCAATGCGAAGCTTGCAATTTGGTGGTAAGCCTATAGAAATATCACCTAACAGAGTTTATAACTGTGCATATCTACCTATCGATGATTGGAGATCATTCTCAGAAGTAATGTTCTTATTACTAGGTGGTACCGGAGTTGGGTATTCCGTGCAGAGGCATCACGTAGATGCATTACCAGAAATTCATGCTCCAAACCCAGATCGACGCCGGCGATATTTAATTGCAGATTCAATCGAGGGTTGGGCGGATGCTATAAAAGTTTTAATGAAGAGTTATTTCTATGGTGGATCCAGACTAAAATTTGATTTTTCCGATATTAGACCAAAAGGAGCTCGTTTAGTTACGTCAGGTGGTAAAGCCCCTGGACCTCAACCTCTTAAAGAGGCATTGGTAAAAATAGAAGGAATATTAAATGAGAAACAGAATGGCGAGAAGCTCAAAGCTATTGATGTGCATGATATCGTTTGTTATATTGCTGATGCCGTTCTGGCTGGTGGTATTAGGCGTGCTGCACTTATATCACTGTTTTCAGCGGATGATGATGAAATGATATCTTGTAAAGCTGGTAACTGGTGGGAATTGCATCCACAGAGAGGAAGAGCAAATAATTCAGCAGTATTGCTGCGTCATAAGGTTACTAAAGAATTCTTTACTACATTATGGAAACGTATTGAAGCATCTGGTGCAGGTGAGCCTGGTATCTATTTATCAAATGATAAAGACTGGGGAACTAATCCTTGCTGTGAAATTGCCCTAAGGCCATACCAATTCTGTAATCTATGCGAGGTAAATGCATCGGATATCACATCACAAGAGGATTATGAGGCTAGAGTTAAAGCGGCTACCTTTATTGGCACGCTTCAAGCAGGATATACCGATTTTCATTATCTAAGACCAATTTGGCAACGAACAACAGAAAAAGATGCTCTTATTGGTATTTCAATGACTGGTATAGGTTCCGGGACTGTGTTAGGATATAATATGAAATCTGCAGCTAAAATAGTTAAAGAAGAAAATGCTAGGGTAGCTAAAGTATTAGGTATCAATAAATCAGCAAGATGTACAACCGTAAAGCCAGCAGGCACAACCTCATTAACCTTAGGAACATCATCTGGCATTCATGCCTGGCATAACGATTATTATATTAGGCGAGTGAGAGTAGGTAAGAATGAAGCTATTTATACTTATTTAGCTATTCATCATCCAGAATTAATTGAAGATGAATATTTCCGACCACATGATACTGCTGTAATATCAGTACCACAGAAAGCACCAGAAGGTTCAATCTTAAGAACCGAATCACCATTTCAATTGCTAGAACGAGTAAAGCGAGTGCATTTAGAATGGATTAAGTCAGGACATCGGTCCGGTTCAAATACTCATAATGTATCTGCTACTATATCAATTCGAGACCATGAATGGGATTCTGTAGGAGAATGGATGTGGAATAACAAAGATCATTATAATGGTCTATCTGTATTACCATATGCCGATCATACATATAAGCAAGCACCATTCGAGGATATTACAGAAGATGAATATCATGAGTTAATGAAGAGTTTAAGCAATGTTGATTTGAGCAAGATAGTTGAACTAGATGATGACACAGATTTGTCTGGAGAGTTAGCCTGTGCTGGCGGAGCATGCGAAATAGTTTAACATATACATATTTAGGTACAGAGGATTGGATATACACATTGTATATCCTTTCTTCGCCTAAAAAAAGTTGAGAAAAGTTTTCAAAAAGGTTGGTTCGCGTTCATATAAACCTTATATTTAAGTGTTAGATAATTAAGTAGTTAAACCATTAAATAATAAGTTAAATGAATGAAATGAAGTATTTTGATAGACATGAGTGTATGAGTGATGAGACGATGGATTTGATCTCAATGTGCAAGACAGAATTATTTAGAATAGAGCATAATGCATCAGAAAGATCGCTTGCATTTGGTTCAGTAGCTAATATGCTTGCTGGATTATATGATGGATTTGATTATGCAAATGCAATCCGCAATGATAAAGAAATGGAAGTAATAAGAGTTGAAAGTCCATTGTTGCATTTTACCATTCATAGGATTTTGGAAACGATAGATTTATATCCAAAGTTTCATAAAAATGAAGCAATCTATTAATAAATTACCGAACCAATCTAAAGTTGAGAAAAGTTTTCAAAAAGGTTGGTTCGCGTTGAGATAATTCTTATATTTAAGTGTTAGATAATTAAGTAGTTAAACCATTAAATAATATCAAATGAAAAAAGTAGAATATTTTGCCCTTGTTAGTAAGATTGGGAAAGAGATTAAATCAGAGTTTGGAGAAAGTGCTTTTTGCAGAATATTTTCCGAGCCGCGGAAGCTAAGAGCTGATTACCGTACCAAGTATTGGGCAGTAGGAGAAAAGACCAGAGTTAAGATTATGAAGTATCTGCTTGATAATTACGGTGAACGGTTCTATATTGATACTACTGGAAATAGCTTGGACCGATACGGTCGACCAGGAGTAGCAATCTTTCCTAAATTTAAAGTAGTAGCATAATGTCAGAAGCAGAATTTTTAGCAGATGGCTGGGAGAAAGTAAATCTCAACGAAGTTAACGTATCCTTAGGTGATAATATCATTAATGGGAACGGATGCTTTGGTACTCTCAAGAAGATTACCAAGAAAGGCAAGTATGCAGTGAGATTTGATATGGATTATTCAGATGAGCCGTTAACTAAATTTAGTCCGGCTAAATTTGAAAGATTCTTTCTAGTAGATAAACAATAACATGGCACACGTAAAAGCGCCGATTACAATTACATATAAGACTAGTGCAAAAGCCCGGAAGGTCCGTAAAAAGACCTTTCGCAACACTCATATGGATGCGATAATAGCTAAGCTTGAAAAAAATAGACTACCTGGATTCACAGAACGAACTGTGATAATTCATATAGGATGGGGTTCAGCGTTTCTATAAAAAGTTTGGTAAATTGAAAATAGTTTCTTATATTGTGTATATATCTTAATTTAAATAAAATGGCAAAACAGAAATCATTTAATTACAAAGAATTAGCTTTGGACTTCAATTGGTATAAAGTTCCTAGCTGCGATCAAGAATATCTCCGCACGATGTTGATGGAGACCGTCAATGCAAATTCGGTTAAAGCATCTGGGATATCTTTTAGTGAGACATATCCATATGCATCTAATTTTGCGTTATTTCAGTCTGAAGATAATCGAGATAACTATCTTGCTGAATTTGCTTTAAACGGTGCTGGTACAGCATCACATTTATTAACTGGAGGCCGGAAATATTTCGTAGCCTGGACGCATGAAGGATAATATGGGTAAATTTCAATCAACAAAAATATTCGATGGCTTTAGTACTGTCTTCCGACAATGGCAGGCCAAAGATACGCATTGCAGATTCTTGCATGGTTATGCAATTGAATTCAAAGTTACTTTTGAAGGAGAACTAGATCATCGAAATTGGGTTTGGGACTTTGGTGGTATGAAAAGATCTAAAACTCAGATTGATGGATTCAGTCCAAAGGTCTGGATGGATTATATGTTTGACCATACTGTAGTTATTGCAGAAGATGATCCTGAATTGGAAATGTTTAAAGATATGCATATGAAAGGTATTATACAGTTAAGACCAATGGCTGGTCCTGTTGGTGCCGAAAGATTTGCAGAGTTTATCTTTAAGAAATTAAATGCATTTGTGCAAGAAGAGACTAATGGTAGAGTTAAAGTAGCACAAGTTGAATTCTTTGAAAATAAAAAAAATACAGCTATATATAAAGGAGTATGACAATGTCAGGATCAGAACAAAACAAGATACTTATTTCAGAAGATTTTTATTCCATCCAAGGTGAAGGAAAGACTACAGGGGTACCGGCTTATTTTATTAGGTTGGCAAATTGCAATTTAACATGCGGCGCTACTCCTAAATTTGTTAATAAGTTTAAGAAAGAAGAACGGGATGATACGCCAGGATCATTTCAAGGAGATTTAGAACTCGAAGGTAAGGCTACATGGACTTGTGATTCAATACCAGAATGGGCAAAAGGCTCACATCGGCCATATGAATATTTGGTTGAAAGATGGGATGAGCAGGATATACTTGCTGATATAGCATCAGGAGTAATTCATATCATATGGACCGGAGGCGAACCTACCATACCAATGCATCAGCGAGCAATAGTCGGCTTTATGGAATACCTTGAAGAATATTGTTATACATGCGATTTACCATTTACACCTTATTGCGAAATAGAAACAAATGGTACAGTTCCATTAACGTCTGAATTAGCCGTTTATATAGATCAGATTAATTGTTCGCCTAAGCTAGCAAATTCTGGTATGAATGAAAAGCAACGCATTAGAGAAAATGCATTATATTCTATTAGGTCACATCCTAACTATCAATTTAAATTCGTAGTTTCAGATGAAGATGATATTAAAGAAATGTTCGATACATTTATCAATCCATTTAACATTCCAATAACAAATGTATGTTGCATGCCAGGAATGGATTCGCGAGAAAATTTCCATGAGCGAACTAAATGGGTAATGGAAATGGGAATTAAATATAAATTTATAGCACTATCTAGAATGCACATTTCGGCTTGGGATCAGACCACTGGGGTCTGACCTTCAAGGAATAAAACTACATGCATATGCATATTTATCTTAAAGGAGATAATATGCCAAGAAATAGTCATAGAGTGAATATCGATATGGTAGTTGAATATGGTAAAGATAAAGCTAATGAAATAAAAAATAGAATTAGTGAGTCGGTAAAAAAAAGCCTTGAAGGAGATTTTATATATTCATGTAGTAAATGTAATAGTGAATTTAAATCGAATAAACGGTTAGCAAATAAAATAAAATATTGTTCTGACCTTTGTCGTGGTAAAGGTGATAATTGTGATTCATGTGGAAAATGGGTAAATAAAGTACGTAGAAACAAAGGTATATTTTGTAATCATGCATGTTATGCTACATGGTTATCTGATAATAAAATTCAACCACCCCAGAATAAAAAACGATTAGAAAACGCAAATTCACCTGAGGCAAAAGCTAAAAGTCTTAAAACTAGGATTAAAAAAGGAATTGCTGTAGATACGTCAAAATTAGTGGAAGGAATGACATATAAAGAATATGTTAAAAAGGTACGTCATCGAACTAAAATGAAACGACTAGAAATATATGATAACTGGGACGGATATGATCACTATGATGGCAAGTATATTAAGGATAATTTTAAATTACATTATACTAATGGAGACTATCCAACTATCGACCACAAAGTTTCAGTATTAAAGGCATTTAATGATAAATGGACTATTAATGAAGTATGCGAATTAGATAATTTAGTAGTAACTACAAAGAGAAATAATTCTAGGAAATCTCAGAAAGATTATTTATATTTTAAGAAGTTAACAAAAAAGTGAGTTTAAAATGAAAATGAAACCAATGGGAGATATGCTCCTAATTAAAGTAACGGAAGAAGAAAAGAAAACTACCTCAGGTATTCTTCTTACTAGCAATCAAACGTCATATACATATGGCGAAGTTATATCGGTTGGTACTGGACTATTTACTCAAACAGGTGATAAGATACCAATGACGACTACCGTAGGTGATACGGTACTTATACAGAACCATTTGCTTAATGATGGAAGAAAGGTTATGTTAGAAGGAGAGGAGTACACATTAATCAGAGAATCAGAATTATCAATGATATCAACGGAAGGATAATATGGAAAAAGATAAAACAATTGAATTAGTTAAGGAAGGATTTGCTAATGGCGTCGCTCCCGGAGGACCTGTAACAGATGCAGACAAGCAAAAAATGATCAAAGATGCTACTAAAGCATTTGGTGAATTTTTAGATGCGCTTAAGTGTGACTGGAGAAATGACCCGAATTCTGATAATACTCCTCATAGAGTAGCAAAAGCATATGTTAATGATTTATGGGCTGGCAGATACGAAGGTTCTCCGGATATTACAGCATTCCCATCTGATGGCTATGATGGTATGGTATTTGAAGGTGGCATACCATTAACTTCAATGTGTTCTCATCATCACCAAACCATTATGGGTAAAGTTCATGTAGCTTATATACCAGGCAATGATAGTAAAGTGATAGGACTATCTAAATTAAATAGGCTAGTAGAACATTTCGGAAGAAGAGGTGCTATACAAGAACAATTAACAGTTGCTATACATAATTCAATTAATACAATTATCAATGACAGTAAAGGAGTTGCTGTTATGATTGATGCTACTCATAATTGCGTATCTTGTAGAGGTGTAAAGCATGGTGGTGCTTCGATGAAGACGTCTAAACTAACTGGAGCATTTAAAGATGATCCATCAACTAGAAATGAGTTTTATGAATTTGTTAGAGGATATGAGTAGTAATAGCCAAATTAAATCTGATTTAGAATATATTAAAACTAAGCTACAATTAGCTAACCGCATTGATATGGACGCTGAATTAGTTTATAATGCATTGCTTTTAGCCTTACATGGGGAACATGAAACGCCAATGGAAGCATTTGCGGATGCTGTAAATGATATAATGACTTAATGGAAATAATTATACCAGAATACAAAATAGAACGACGAGTTAGAGCCATGGCTCATACATTGTCAGAAGAACATCGTAATAGTAATTCAGCATATCCACCGGTAATGATCGGTGTATTAAATGGCGCTTTTATGTTCTTTACGGACCTAGTGAAAGATATGGGTATAGATATTGAGGTTGATTTTATCCGTCCAAAATCTTATATTGGTAAAGATAACTCCGGAGGCGTTAAATTTACTAAAGATATCGAACTATCTTTAAAAGGTAAGCGTGTTTATATTATCGAGGATATTGTTGATACAGGTCAGACAATGATGGAAGTGTTAAACAGAGTAGATTCAGAAATGCCTGCAGAGGTAAAGGTAGTTACATTGGTCAATAGAAAGGATAATGAGTTTCCTATTGATCATTTCTGTTTTGAGATCGATGATGAATGGGTTGTAGGATATGGGTTTGATGACAATGGCCTTAAGCGTAATTATAGAAATTTGTATAAAATTAATTAATGTATCAGAATATATACTATCAACGTAAGACGAATACTGTTCATCTATGGGATGATATTGAAGGTCATAAGAAGATAAAATATAAGCCATATGCTTATAAAAAATCTTCATATGGTCCTTTTGTAGCATTAGATGGTAATCAGTTAGAACAAGTATTTAATCCTACTCGCGATGATCATGGATTATATGAATCAGATGTTAGACCCGAGGTTCGTGTTCTGATTGATCGATATACGGATTCAGATGAGTCTAGTGTTAATCATCGTATATTAACTTTTGATATCGAGGTTGATATCGAGGGTGGATATCCTAATATTGAAACTGCAAATAAAGAAATTACATCTATCGCGTATTATGATCATCAAGTAGATATGCGATACGTGTTTATTTTAGATAAGCGTCGTTTGGTAGAATCTAAAGAAGCAAATGACTGTGAGATCTTATCTTGTCAAACCGAGGAAGAGTTATTACAGAAATTCTTGTTTAAATATCATCAGACTAATCCTACTATCTTAACCGGCTGGAATATTGATGGATTTGATATTCCTTATTTATATAGGCGAATGACTTCGGTATTAGGTAAATCGATGGCCAATGCATTGTCACCTATCAAAGAAGTTAAATATAATGAGCGTAGCGATTCATATACTATAGCAGGTGTATCTGCATTAGACTATATGGCATTGTATAAGAACTTTACATATTCCGAAGAATCTAGTTATGCATTAGATGCGATATCTCGGAAAGAATTAGGTAAAGGTAAGATTGAATATGATGGGGATTTGAATACTCTCTTTACTACCGATATTCAAAAGTATATTGATTATAACTTGACAGATGTTGATTTGGTAGTTGAATTAGATCAGAAGATGCAGCTTATTGAATTAGCAATGAGTATATGTCATAAAGGCCATGTACCATATGAAGATGTATTTTATTCTACTAGATATCTAGACGGAGCATCATTAACATATCTTAAACGAAATAATATAGTAGCTCCATCCAGGAAGCGAAGAGTTAAGATACAAACGGCTGGCGATTATATAGCTCGTAGCAAAGAAATTCGTGTTAATGAGATTCCAAAGGATACGCCACCTTCCGGTCAATTGAAAATACATACATCGAAGAGTGGAAGTGAAAAAACTGAATATGTTGATATTGATTTCAAGCGGAATGTCTTTATTCTATCAACAGGCCTTAATAAGCCATTGCCTGGCGGATTAGATGTTGCTATTGATTTATTAGGTGCATATGTAAAAACTCCAGATCCAGGATTATATAAATGGGTATATGACTTAGATTTAACATCTCTATATCCGTCTATCATTATGACTTGCAATATCTCACCTGAAACTAAAATAGGTAAGATTGTTGGCTTCGATGGCCATAAGTTTATCCGTGGCGAAGAAATGCATTTAACATTAATGCCAGGCAATGAAGGATATACTACTGAATCTCTTAAGGAATGGTTAACTACTAACAAATATAGTATAGCGGCTAATGGTGTGGTATATAAAACAGATTCACCAGGCCTGATACCAGTTATCTTGGATAAATGGTTCAATGAACGTGTAGAATATAAAAATTTAAGAAAGAAGAGTGAAAAGGAAGGTGATGATGCTAAAGCAGTATATTATGATAGGCTGCAGCTAGTTACTAAAATTATGCTTAACTCTTTTTATGGAGCATTAGGAAATGCTGGATTTAGATTTTATGATCCTGATAATACAGTTGCCGTTACGAGTACCGGTCAGCAATTAATTAAGTTTACGGCTGATATTGGTAATAAATTTTATTCGCGAGAGCTTGGTGTAGAAAAAGATTTCAATATCTATATAGATACTGATAGTGTATTCTTTTCATCATTACCAATTATTGAAAAGCGGTATCCTGAGTATGATATTAATGATGAGAAGTGGATGGCTGAAAAGACTATCGAAGTCGCATCCGAGGTTCAGCAGTTTATCAATGAAATGTACAATATCTATGCTCAACGATTTCATAATGTAACAGATCATAGATTTGATATTAAGCAAGAGTTTGTTGCCAAGGCTGGATTGTGGATTGCCAAGAAGCGTTATGCTCAATGGTTGATTAATCAGGAAGGACATACAATATCTAGATTAGATGTAAAAGGATTAGATGTTGTTAGATCTTCTTTCCCGCCTGCCTTTCGAAAGTTCATGGCAGAAATATTAGAAGATATACTTAAACTATCGGCTAAAGAATTAGTAGATACTAAAATTTTAGATTTCAAAGAACATATTAAGTCATTACCATTATTACAAGTAATGTCGCCAATTGGTGTTAAAGAATTAAAAAAATGGAAGACCGGCCAATTGTTTGGTAAGCGTAAGTCACGTACTCCTGTACATGTAAAGGCCGCGTTGAATTATAATGATTATTTGACTCATTACAGTATTACTTCGACAGCGCCAATACTAGATGCACAAAAGATTAAATGGACTTACTTAAAAAGCAATTCATTTGGTATAGACCAGCTGGCTATTAAAGGGTTTGAAGATCCGCCTGAGATAGTTAAGATGGTTGAAGATTATATTGACTATGATAAAATTTTCAATAGAGCATTTGAAAACAAGTTAAATGATTTCTATGCAGCTTGTAATTGGGGTACTATTCCTAATAATGCAGCATTAAATCAATTCTTTTCTTTTGGATAATTGAAATTAATTTCATATATTATTTACAAATCAAACAATTAAAAGATGAAAGGTAAATCTCATTGGTATGGCCGTGAATGCGAAGGCCGGTTTGCAGATATCGATACGGTATTTGTACGAAAGCATATTCCAGAAAATTATAAAGAGTATCCACATATTTATTTTACTATTGAATATGTAAGAAACTGTAATCAGCCATATCTACATCCAACGCCAAACGATGCATGGGATGATATATTAGGAATACTAGAAACCAATCAAGTAGTAACTATCGAAGCCGATCGAAATACTATTAAAGATATTCCATTAGGTGTATTTAATCGAGTACATATAATCTATAGAATAGAGGATAGGTATCCAATCGATCTTCTTAAGAGTACAGATACTATTTCAATTGATACTGGTAAGTATGCTTCTATTCAATCTATGAAAGGCTGCATGCAGCGAATTACACCTGATGATTACAAGTATGATAGGAACGAGCAATAATATGACAAAAAAGAAAAAAGTATGGTATTTAGGCCTGGAACCTCTTAAAGCAAGATATACAGGTCAATTAACAGAAGATTGGATGCCAGCCGCATTTAATCAATTCAAAGATAATGCCGATTTTATATCAGTGCCAGGTGATTATGATCCCGATCAGGAAATTAAAGTTGGTGCCGTATTAGATGCAGTAGGTCGTGGAGTATTTGCAATGAGCCAAGTAACACGATTACTTGAAGCTATTCGATCTGATGATTTCCGAGATGGAGACGTTGTATATATTCAAGATATGTGGCATCCTGGAGTTGAAGCATTGTTTTATGCTTGGGACTTGTATGGATATAAAAATGTAAAGGTTTATACAAGATGCTGGGCTCAATCGGTTGATGAATATGATTTCACGTTTCCGATGAGAGAATGGATGCGATATTACGAGTTAGGATTTGATAAATATCTAGCTGGCATATTTGTAGCAAGTACAATTCATAGAGACCAATTGAGAGAAGCAGGGTTTACTGCACCTATTCATGTATTAGGATTACCAGTTCATTCAGACTCAGTTCGGAAGACCGCCGGTGATATTCAAAAGACCTTTAAGGATAATGTAGTAGTTTATACTTCAAGATTTGATAAAGAAAAGAATCCATTCTTTATGATGGAAGTGGCGAAGCAATTTCTAGATGCAAATCCAAAATGGGAATGGCACATAACTACTTCAGGTAAAGAAATTAGAAGTATGATGCCAGGTACCGTGGAAGCGTTGCGAGAGTTAGCTAAAGCGGAGCCAAGGTTTAAAATCTGCGAAGGAATTACTAAGCAGGAATATTATGATAAACTCAGGACTTCAGAAATACAATTTAATACTGCATTGCAAGATTATGTAGCATTTACAGCAGTTGAAGGTGATGTATTTGATACTGATTTAGTATATCCTGATTTTAGATCATTTAAAGAAACGGTTGATGTTAGTAGAAGATATACTCCATTTAAAGTTGATAGTGCTTTAAAAGTATTGAATAATGCTATTAAAACAAAGAGACCGGAGCATGGTATTGCAGAAGCATGTGATATTGGCATATTGGCTGAGGCAATGATCGTTTCAAATGGAATTGATTATGAATTAAATGTTTGGCATGAAAAAGAATTATGCAAACATCTATTAACAAGAAAAGGAATAAATGTATGAGTAAAGAATTAATATACTACCCCTCATTATCAGCAGGTGGTAGTGCAGATGCTCTGAAAAAGAATAAAGAGGTTAAGCCAGGCTTAACTGCTAGATTCTACGACAAGTCATTTCCAGAGCGATGGAGACATCCATACTTCCTAATTACTGCTGGTCACCATTATAAAGATATGGAAGCTAGGCAGAAGTATGGTTGTGGTGATGATGTCCAGGTTATAGGTGATTCCGGCGGATTCCAATTGGTTACAGGGGCTATTAAATGGTCGCCAGAGATCAAAGAGAAGATATTCCATTGGCTAGAGGCCAATTCGGATATTGCCGTTAACCTGGATATACCGCCACGTATCAAGTATGAAGGTAAGTTTAGAGAATGTTTAGATATCTCATATGAGAACTTTAAATATTTTGCAGAGAATCAATCAGGTAAAACTCAATTCTTAAATGTAATACAAGGTAATAGTATTGCAGAATATGAAACTTGGTATAACCGAGTCAGAGACTTTGATTTCAATGGTTGGTGTATTGGTGGAGCTCAGAAAAGAGTATCAATGTTTATGAGTGGATTAGCTCCATTACTTAAGCATAGAGAATTTGAAAAGACGCAGAACAAGTTTGTGCATGTATTAGGAATTTCTAAAATATCTGATTTCTTCTTGTTAGCATACTTCCAAAAGATGATGAATAAGCATTATGGAGGTAGAATTCAAATATCAACAGATTCTTCATCACCAGGATTATATCCAGTATATGGAACTTCACTTCATTCAGCTCAATTGAGTAAAATGACCTTTACTGATTTATACTTTCCGAAAGGAGAAAATCTTCCATATATACCAGGTACTGCTGTACCTAATCCATTAGGTCATCCGGTATATGAAGGATTTACTTTTGATGAAGTTGCTAAATATGATGCAAATGTATACAATAAAATGACAATGAATAATTTGTTTGTATATACTGAAACAGTTAAGCAGGTTAAAGAATTAGTAAATTCACATGATGAGTTATTAGAAAAGGTATTACCGCGTGATTTTTATCTAGTGCTAAAGAGTATGGAAGAAATGTTCGAATCAGATGATCCATATATGGTATATGAAAAGCATGTAGGATTGTATAACAGATATGGTGGCCAAACATTAACAATGGCAAATAATGAAACTTTCAGTAAGTTTTTTGATATTTAGTAAAAATTTTATATATTATAGTATGGAAAAGAAAAAATTAATTTCGTTTATTGATAAGTATTATTTGGCTGGTAATGCTAATAGTACTAAACTAGTTGTAGAAGATAAAACAATGTCTTGCGACTTTATTACAGATGACCAGAATGTTGTAGGTACTGTATCTGCAGAAGATTTTGATCTACCGAATGGCGAGTTAGGAGTTTATGCGACATCTCAACTTGTAAAGATTCTATCTGCATTGGAAAATGATATCAACATTGATATCAAAAAAGCAGAAGAAACTGCATACAGCTTACAGGTATCAGATAGTAATTCAGATGCTACCTTTATGCTAGCAGATTTAGCTGTTATTAGGCAAGTACCTAAAATGAAGCAGCTGCCTGACTTTACTGTTAAGATTAAACTTGATAAGGGATTTGCTGATAGATTTATTAAATCGAAGAATGCATTGCCAGAATCAACTAATTTTGCTGTTAACACATCTAATAACAAAGCTCAGCTAGTTATCAATTATTCTAGCATGAAAACAAGTAGGATTACATTTAATGTTGATGCTACTGTTGATGCAGATATAGCTAATGTTTGTTTCAATGCAAATCTATTCAAAGAAATCTTAACAGCTAACAAGGATGCAACGGATGGTAGCTTAGAAGTATCTGAAGCAGGATTAGCAAGAGTTACGTTTAAAGGTGATGGATTTGCAAGTACATATTATCTAGTGCAGCTACAGCCATCATGAAAGTAGCAATTAAAAAGTTACATCCTAAAGCAGTTATACCCGAATATGCTAAAGATGGAGATGCTGGATTAGATTTCACTGCCGTAGCCATGGAGTTTAATGCGAATCACAATTATATTGAATACTTTACTGGGATCGCGATAGAGGTGCCAGAAGGTCATGTAGGATTAATGTTTCCAAGAAGTTCTGTGAGCAAGACCGACTTGGCATTAACAAATTGTGTAGGAGTTATAGACTCCGGCTATCGCGGTGAAATTAAATTTAGATATCGATTTCCAAAGGATATGAATTATCCAATGATACGTAAATATCAGGAAGGAGAAAGAATAGGACAATTAATCATTATGCCTTATCCGCAAATTGAACTCGAAGAAGTATCAGAGTTATCTGATTCAGAAAGAGGCGATGGAGGATTTGGTTCATCAGGTAACTAATAACAAATGTTTGGAAATGTAGAAAATAGCCTCTGGACGGAGGCCTATAGACCGAGTACATTAGATGGATATGTTGGTAATGAACATATCGTAGGTAAAGTAAAGGTTTATATTGAATCTGGAGATGTGCCACATCTATTATTATATGGCCAGGCTGGTACTGGTAAAACTACGCTAGCTAAAATTATTGCTAACAATGTTGATGCTGATGTAATGTATATCAATGCATCTGATGAGAATAACGTAGAAACGGTAAGAGAGAAGATAAAGAATTTTGCTAGTACTATTGGATTCCGTAGATGGAAGATCTGTATACTCGATGAGGCAGATTACTTAACGGCCAATGCTCAAGCTGCTCTTCGTAACCTAATGGAGACATTTTCAAAGACTACAAGATTTATATTGACTTGTAATTATGTTGAAAAGATTATCGATCCAATACAGTCTCGCTGTCAGGTATTTGGAATAGAGCCACCTTCTAAAGCAGATGTAGCTAAGCGAATGGTATCTATCTTGCAAGAGAGAGAAGTTACATTTGATAACAAGGATATTGTTACTGTTGTTAATAATGGTTATCCGGATATACGTAGAATACTTAATACGTGTCAAAGCCATACGGTAGATAACGTGCTTAAATTAGATGACCATAGTATTGTTCAGGCAAATTATATGACTAAGCTGCTTGGTATAATGAATAATGAATCTGATAAGAAAGAATGCTTTAAGCAGATACGCCAGTTGATCAATGATAGTAAAGTAAGAGACTTTACAGCATTATATCGCTTTCTTTTTGATGAGATAGATAATTATGCTAAAGGCCATGTAGCAAGTTGTATATTGATACTTGCAGAAGCTCAATACCAGGATTCGTTTGCAGTTGATAAAGAATTGCATGTTATGGCAATGATGGTAAAATTGTTAACAGAAATAAAGTAATAAGTTATGGGAAAAGAAATCGATTTAAATATAGGAAGGCAAGAGGCTGGACTAAAGATCAATGCAAATGATCTTAAAGATGTTTGTTGTGAAGAATGCGGCGGAAAGATCTTTCGATCAGTGCAAATGTTCAAACGGATATCAGCAATAATTTCACCTACCGGCAAAGAACAGATTGTTCCAATTCCAATCTTTAGATGTGATGATTGTGGACATATTAATGCAGAATTTTTACCTGCATCAGAATAATAATTAATAAAAAAATAAGTTATGGCAAAAAAATTACTTTTCGGAGAAGACTCGCGCAGCGGATTAATGTCCGGCGTTGAGCAGTTAGCAAGCGCAGTAAAATCAACATTAGGTCCTAAAGGAAGAACTGTTGTATTACAAAAATCATTTGGTGCACCGATAATTACCAAAGATGGTGTGTCAGTTGCAAAAGAAATTGAATTAGAAGACCCGGTAGAAAACGCCGGTGCTCAAATGGTAAAGGAAGCCGCTCAAAAAACAAATGATTTGGCAGGTGATGGTACAACGACTGCTACGGTATTAGCACATGCAATTCTTAAAGAAGGATTTAAAAAAATTGCTAATGGTGCTAACCCAATTGAATTGAAACGTGGTATTGATATCACAATTAAAGATGTAGTTGAATATCTTAAAGACGAATCAAGGCCTGTCAGTGGTAATGATGAAATAGCTCAAGTCGGTACAATTTCAGCTAACAGCGATTCATCTATAGGCATTATTATTGCAAATGCAATGGAGAAAGTTGGTCAGGACGGAGTAATAACAATTGAAGAAAGTAAGACATCTGATACTACGTTAGATGTTGTAGAAGGAATGCAGTTCGATAGAGGATATATATCACCATATTTTGTTACGGAAACTAGTAAGATGGAAGCAATACTTACTAATATGCATATATTAATTGTTGATAAGAAAATATCTAGTATGAAAGAATTGCTGCCAATTCTCGAGCAGTCATTACAGGCCGGTAAGGAGATGCTTATCATTGCTGAAGATATCGAGGGAGAGGCTTTATCAACACTAGTAGTAAATAAAATAAGAGGAAGTTTAAACGTCTGTGCCGTTAAGGCTCCTGGGTTTGGTGAGCGTCGCAGAGATATATTACAGGATCTAGCAGTAATTACTGGAGCAACTGTTATATCAGAATCACAAGGATATGAATTGGAATCTACAACTTTGGAAATGTTAGGCTCAGCTGAAAAGGTTATAATAAGTAAAGATACTACAACCATAGTACATGGCCATGGAGATACCAAATTAGTAATGGACCGAATCGATTCAATAAAAACCCAGATTGAAAATAGTACATCTGACTATGAAACTGAGAAAATGCAAGAACGGCTTGGTAAATTAGCAGGAGGCGTCGCTGTTATTAACATTGGCGCGGGGTCAGAAGTGGAAATGAAAGAAAAGAAAGATCGAGTTAATGATGCATTGAATGCTACAAGGGCAGCAGTGGAAGAAGGTATTATAGCCGGGGGTGGTACTGTATTAAGAGGGTATGATAAAAATGCTAATCTGACTTATGAAAACGAAGATCAGATATTAGGAAGAGATATTGTTCTTAAAGCATGTAAAGCTCCATTTGATGCGATATTAGCTAACGCAGGGCTCAACGCAGACGTAGTATGGAACCAGATTGTAACTCATAACGCAAATGGCAGTGCCGCAGGATATGACGTCAGAACAGAGACGGTATTAGAAGATATGGTTGATGCAGGTATCGTAGATCCAGTTAAGGTAACGAGGATTGCATTAGAGAAAGCTTCATCGGTAGCCGGTACTATGCTAACTACGGAATGTGTTATGGTCAATATCAAAGAAGATGCTTCGACAACATCTCAGCCACAAATGCCAATGATGTAATATGAAAAAACCAGCAACTATATTTGATCATCTTGCTAATTTAACTCATAAGAAAGTCTCTTGGGATAAATTAAACGAAGTGGACCGGAAATCGTTTAGTCCATATATTATTAATCGATGGCTATCAATGAATCCTGATTATATTGAGTTAGTTGATATGCTGCAGCAATATACTATTGGCTTGTTAGATAAGAAGCAGGTATATCAATTGTATTATGAACTGCTACCTAAGGTAAAGACTTTTTCTAAGTATATTAAAGGTAAGAAAGGTAATAAGTATCAACCGGAGCTAGTGAAGTTCATATGCGATCGTTTTTGGGTGAATAAACAAGAAGCATCAGATTATTTAGAACTGTTACCAAAGGAAGAATTAGTATCTGAATTAAAGCGGTATGGTAATGATGATGCTAATATTAAACGATTATTGAAAAAACCAAAATGACAAAGAATAGAGACGTAAAACCCCAATCCATAGAAACGTTATCACGAGAAATCATGATGAAAGAATATCCAGCTATATATAATGGTTATATACAAGTTATGGATGAGCAATTCGAGTTATTTTGCAAAAAACATCTCGACTATGGAATGGGGAATATTTCTCAAGGTACTAATCTTGAAACAGAAGATGAAAAGAAATTTGCATTATCTGGATTGTTCTTTAGATTAAATGATAAAGTAAACCGATGGAAGAATCTATTAGTAAATAAGCGTGAAGCAAATAATGAAGCTTTAACTGATACCTATCAAGATATTACAAATTACGGTATTATTGCTCAATTGGTAGAGCGTGGATTATGGAAAAAATAATTTGTAGCTTACAATAATTTTTCTTATATTAAAGTATGAAAGAATCTAATTATATTAGTCCTCTTATTAAATTCTCTCTGAGAGAGCCAAAGAAAGAGGACCGGAAGATATCGTATTCTCAATATGCAATGTATGCTAAATGTCCTAAACAATGGGAATTAGGATATGCCAGAGGATTAAGAACATTCCAGCAGAGTATTCATACTTTGTTTGGAACAGCCTTCCATGAAACATTCCAGACATATCTTACAGTTATGTATACGGAATCTATTAAGGCTGCTGATGCATTACCATTGCATACTATGTTATCTGATAACATGAAAGCTGAGTATAAGAAGTCATTGGATAATGGTGTAGAACATTTTACATCTAAAGACCAGATGGGTGAATTTTATACTCATGGCGTTGAAATATTAGATTGGGTAAAGCGTAAGCGGTCTGCATACTTCACTAATAAGAATTGGGAGCTGGTAGGAATTGAAGTTCCGATATGCCATCCTGTATCAGAAGAGCGTTCTCATATTATGATGATTGGGTTTCTAGATATAGTATTACGCAATACTGTTACGGATGAAATTGTTATAATAGATATCAAGACTAGTACAATGGGGTGGAATAAATATCAAAAGGCTGATAAGCTTAAAGCTCAGCAATTGGTATTATATAAAGAGTTCTATGCTAAGCAATTCGATGTTAATGCAGAAAAGATTCATATTGAATACTTTATAGTGAAGCGTCAATTGATAGAAGGAGCTATGTTTCCACAGAAGAGAGTGCAACAATTCCGTCCTGCAAGTGGCAAGCCGACTCGTAATAAATTGAATAGAGATTTGTTTCAATTCATTGAATCCTCTTTCAATAAGGATGGTTCATATAAATTAGATAAGGAATATCCAGCGGTTGGAGGTAAAGGACGCAAAAACTGTCGCTATTGTGAATTTGCTAATAATGAAGATTTATGTCCGAAGGCTAAAAGAATATTAGAATGAAAGTAGCAATAATCGGTGCGAGAGAATATAATAATACTCGTAAGATAAAAGATATACTAACATCTCTTAAGCGTAAAGTAGGTGATGAATTAATAATCATTGGTAGTGGAGCTAAAGATGGAGCCGATCACCATGTAAAAAAATATGCAATTGAATTTGGATTAAAGTATCAAGAATACAATCCAGCACATACACCACGCAATCTATATTCAGTAATGCCAGATTCTTATTATGGAAAGCCATATCACGTATCACAATTTCATCATAGGAATATGCTAATAGCAAAAGCATGCGATAAAATGATCGCATTGGTACCAGCAAAAGCACCTACCAATGGAACAGAGAGTGCAATAAAAAATGTAAAAAAATTAAATAAACCAGTAGTAATTATATCATGAATACAATAAAAAGTTATTTCACAAAAACATTTGGTAAATATATGGCTAAATGGCAAGCAGGGTTCTTTATTACAACTCCTTGCCTTTATTTATTTACAGATGTTTTGCAATGGCCACATTGGGCAACAGTTATCGGATTTCAATTTATAGGATCATTAGTATTTTGGCCAATTGATACCTATATTTTCTCCAAGAAAAAAGATGATTAACTGTCTCTAATATATATTTATATTAAATAGTTTAAGGAGTTATATGAGTTCAATTAAGTTACCTCGGCTGAGGAAGATAGATCCTAACAAGCCAAAGAAAAAGAAAATACTTTTACTTTCAGATGATTTGCGAATGCATTCTGGAATTGCAACTATGTCACGAGAATTCGTTCTAGGTACTTGCCAGGAATATGATTGGGTGCAACTAGGAGCAGCTGTCAAGCATCCTGATTCAGGTAAAGTATTTGATATATCAGAAGATGCTAGAAAAGAAACAGGTGTTGATGATGCTAACGTTAAAATATATCCAACGGATGGATATGGCGATGCTAATATATTAAAGCAAATTATTAATATAGAAAAGCCAGATGCAATATTGCATTTTACAGATCCTAGATTCTGGCAATGGTTATATCAGATGGAACATGAAATTCGTCAGACCATGCCATTAATGTATTATAACATATGGGATGATTTACCTTATCCAACTTGGAATGAGCCATTCTACGAGTCATGTGATTTGCTAATGAATATATCACGACAAACACAGAATATCGTAAAAAATGTATTACGGAAATTTCCTAAACCTGATTGGGCAGTACAATGGGTACCGCATGGAGTTAATGAAAAGAAATTCTTTCCTATTACACCATTAACAGATGGCCATGATGAATATATTAAATTTAAGGAAGAATTTCAGAAAACAAATGATGTTGACTTTGTTGTATTTTGGAATAACCGTAATATCCATAGAAAGCATCCAGGTGATGTAATATTAGCATTTAATAATTTCTGCGAAATGCTTCCCGAGGATAAAGCAGAGCGATGTGCATTACTTATGCATACTCAGCCAATTGACCAGAATGGAACAGATCTATATGCAGTTAAAAATGCAGTTTGTCCTAAATATAAAGTTATCTTTAGTGATAGGCCAGTAGATACTACAATGATGAATTGCATGT